>JGI24721J26819_10001064_pt1 | contig 30830 bp, 30 predicted proteins | sample YelNatPaOPGAMG01_FD_26819 | JGI IMG/M metagenome (IMG submission 26819) | reverse complement strand
CGGGCTGTGCGCAGAATCTAGAAAGGCGGGCCCGGGCTGTGTCCAAAATCTAGAAAGGCGGGCCCCTTCCTATGTGCGCGCCGGCAGCGCCCCTCCGCCACCAGCCAACTACGATACGCGCCGGCAGCGCGCCCTGCCACCAGCCAACTACGATACGCGCCAGCATCGAGCCACTCTATGCGCCAGCAGCGCCCCCCTGCCCTTTTTCGCTGCCGCTTTCCGGCTCTCATCCTGACTCGCCATTGTCTGACAGCCCTTTTCCGGATACTTTAGTAATGAAAGGAACTCCGATGAACAAAAACCCGACGGAAACAGACAGCATGCATACTGCAACGCAGTCAGCAAAAGCCCTGAAAATCTGCGTATTCTGCGGCTCTTCTTTGGGGAAAAGCCCAGTGTACGCGGATAGTGCCGCAAGGTTGGGGCAGACAATTGCTAAGCGAGGGATGACCCTTGTGTATGGGGGCGGTAATGTCGGCCTTATGGGCATCGTTGCCGAATCGGCGATGAAAGCTGGAGGAACAGTTATCGGCATTATACCGGAACGTCTTTTCGCGCTCGTGGAACAGCAGGAACTGACAGAGCTTCTTGTTGTCAAGGATATGCATGAGCGAAAAGCACTTATGCAGAAAAAAGCGGACGCCTTCATTTCCTTGCCAGGGGGCATAGGAACAATGGAGGAGCTCTTCGAAGTCTGGAGCTGGCGATATATCGGGTACCACCAGAAGCCAGTCGCCTTACTCAATATCGAGCAGTATTACGACCAGCTTCTGAGTTTATTGCGCCATATGGTGAATGAAGGCTTTCTACATAAGGAAATCTATGACGATCTCATCGTGGACACGGATATGGATCGCTTGATTGAATCTCTTGTCGCTAGAATCGGCAAGGGGGCAGCCGTGCCTTTTTTGAAAAAACCCGAACGAAGGAGCTGAAAATTCAGCTGGCACGATTTTCGGATTGCCCCTGCAATTTGACCCAAGACCCAAAATAACCCAAAAACCTCGAAGATCCTCAGGATCTAGACAACTTCTGCTTCAAGAAAGCGTTAATGAGCGAGACTTTGAGATCATAGAGCCTGTCGGTAATCGACACCTTGTAGATATGCGGGTTGAGCAAGCGCAGGTATGTCGAATCGAAACTCTTGATACGCTCTTTCATGAATGCCTGACATTCCTTGATATCGGGCAGATCGAGCACGCGAACGCCATGGTCCATCACTTTAAAAAGAAGCGGCTCAATTCGCGCAGGGACAATTTTCAGCTGGCGCCAGTCAGCGCTCGGATGGTGGACAATATATTCCGTGCCTTCTTGAATTTCTTCTTCGCTGCAGGAAATAAGATCGAGCCGTGCCGCACCCTTTTCGTCATAAATGCGCCAGAGATTTTTGACTCCCGGATTGGTCGATTTTTCGGGGTTGTCGGAAAACTTCATGACTGGCCGCTTTTCGCCCTCGGGATCGATCGCCGAGAGCTTATAGACGCCGGTAAATGCCGCCTCATTCCCGCCGGTCACGAGGTTCGTTCCGACGCCCCAGACATCGATTGGAGCCTTGTCGTCTACGAGGCTTTCGATAATCTCTTCGTTGAGTTCGTTGGAGACGACAATTTTGACATCCTGCAGACCGGCTTCATCGAGCCTGGATCGGATCATGCGCGAAAGGTAATCGATGTCGCCAGAATCGAGCCGCACGCCGAAACTGAGCCCTTTTTCTTTGAGTTTCTTGCCTGCTTNGATGGCGTTGACGATGCCTGATTCGAGCGAATTGTAGGTATCGATTAGAAAAACCGTATTCTTCGGATAAATGTCGGCATAGGCATTGAATGCCTCAAGCTCGGAAGGATAGGACATGATCCAGGAATGAGCCATGGTGCCAAGGACGGGAATGCCATATTCTTTGCCGGCAAGCGTATTTGAAGTTCCTACCGCNCCACCGATAAATGCAGCCCTGCTTGCGGACAGCGCCCCATCCGCACCCTGTGCGCGGCGCAAGCCGAATTCCATAATCGCACCACGCCGTGAAGCATTCCACACGCGAGCAGCCTTTGTGGCAATGAGACTCTGGAAATTGAGCACATTGAGCACAANGCCTTCGACAATCTGCGCAGTGATGAGGTCTGATTCGACACGAAGGAGGGGTTCCTGCGGGAATACAATCTCTCCTTCGCGGGCAGCATAAATTGTTCCTTTGAAACGAAATGAGGAGAGATATTCAAGGAAGTTCTCTTCGAAAAGCCCGAGCGTGGCAAGATAGTCCAGGTCTTCTTGGGAGAATGCGAAGTCTTCGAGGGCATCGATGAGCGTTTCGAGCCCGGCAAAAACCGAATATCCACCTCCAAACGGATGTCTGCGAAAGAAATAATCGAACACGACCGGCATGGTCATGCGGCGCTTCCAGTATCCCTGTGCCATAGTCAGCTCATAAAAATCGGTGAATAGCGCGCTTTTATAGAAGCAATTCATAGTGTTCCTTTCCTCACTGCCGGCTGAGGCTCTTTTCTAGATATTGGCCAGCAGCTCGCGTGTCGCGACAAACACACAGCCTGCATCGCGCATCTGCGCTTTTGCTTTGTCGATATCCCCGGGATTCGCATCGATTCCTTTTATCGCATCTTCGGCGATGACAACTTTGAACCCGATGCGCCGCGCGTCGAGTGCAGTTGCCTTTACACAGTAATCTGTCGCAAGCCCGCAAACCACCACACGCTGTATGCCAAGCGACGACAGCAGACCCGAAAGACCCGTAGGTGTTACACCATCATTTTCGAAAAATGCAGAATAGCTATCGAGTTCTTTTCTCGTACCTTTTCGAATGATGAACCTGGCTTTCCAGCTCTGGAGCGCTGGATGAAAATCGGCACCCTTGGTACCCGCGACACAATGGTCAGGCCACAGCACACTCGGAGGCTCAACACTCGTATCCAGAGAAAAAGGAGGCAAGGACTTTGCAGAAGCAAATGAACAATGATTGAGTGGATGCCAATCTTGAGTCAGTACGCTGATGGGATAGGCAGCCAATAGTGAATTTGCTGCCGGAATAATCGCATCACCATCCGGTACGGCAAGCACACCGCCAGGACAAAAATCGTTCTGAATATCAACTACGATTAGTGCACTTTCCACATCGCACCCCCATGTGTATGGTAACGCAAGGTCCAGGGTTTGAAAACTACCTTTGGATCAATTCGCTTTTCTGAAAGCCGCCGCACCGGAAATTGCTTCGATGAAGGAGACGCTATAGCGCAAAACTCGCAAAAACCCGTGCATACGGCAGCGATAAATTCTTTGCTTTTGGATTATATTCAAGCGTCAATGAACCTTCGAGCCGCGAAGACCCTGTTTTGAGTCCGACTTGAATTTTGCATGAATAGATGCAAGACTCTCCCCCATTCATCGGAAGCGCAACCGCCAACCGTGAAGAGAACTTTTCAAACAACAAACTCAGAGCAATCTGCATGCGTCCACTGATTTTGTCCAAATAGGAGGTGGCGCTCCCCTGCTGCTCCGTATATTCATAGGAATTTCCGCTAGCTGTGTTCTCTGCTGAATTTTCAAATGCATTTTCAACTGTATTTTCTGTCTCCGAAGCAGGATTGGCTTCATCTTCCGCCAGCGCAAGAGAACCTTGAATCGCCAGGCTTACACCTATCTGCGGATATGCTTTCCCCGCATTTCTTGCATGCAAATCCATCTGCAGGCTTGCACGCCAATCCGAAGGTTCAATAGAAACATCCGCTGAAAAAGATGAACCCAAAATTTCTTGGCTTTGAAATATGCCCAAGTGTCTTTCAGTATTGTTGATTTTGAAATTGATATCGGCTCTGTCCGGCCAATAGCGCAATAGAAGCGGATCAGGATATTGTCCCCATGCAGGGAGGTTACCTGTTTTTGGCGAGACTGCTCCCTGTTTTGAATATATTCCCACCCGAAAGCTTAGGCTTTTCAGTATCGGCGAACCTGGAAAGGCGGCATTATAATGGGAATAGATCAATGCATCATATGCTGCGACATTACCGGAAGCGGAAATAAAATCGCCAGTTTCGGCATATGCGAACCCCTCGACGAAGGAATTCCCTTTCCGAAATGAAAAATCGAGCCGGACTGCTGCGCCTTTTGCCCAGCCAAGGCCGGCCTGCATTTGGCTGGCGTTTTGAAAATTCGGCAGCATCTGCATTCTTGCAAGAATGTTCGCGCTTTGGTTGAAATATCCTGCGCTGATTGCTATCCACGGAGACGCATAGCGCAAAGCAGTTTGTATTTCCTGGTGCGCATCCGAAAGAAAGCCTGTTGCAATGCCCAGCCTTCCAGGCCGATCTGCAAGTATATATTGCAATGCAGCATGGCTGTACGGAGCTCCTCTTGCGGCATAAAGCGCCCATCGCTTGGCTCCAAGCGAAAGCCCCCATGGGTCATTCACGCTGCCAGGCGTTCTCACAGAAAGCGTCGACAAACCGCGGCTTGAAATCGCATCGGCTTTTGCCAGGAAAACAGCCGCATCATCGACTGAAAGCTTTCCTGCAGTAAATTCGGCTTCCCCAATCTTGCCCTTTACGACAAGAGCTGATTCCGCAAATACGGATTGCGTCAAGACTTCATCCCCTATTGCGAGCGGAATGGCAGCCTGAATCAAGAACGCTGGCGACAGTTCATACTGGAAATACGTGCGTGTACTGCTTGTCGAGGCGCTGATCGAAACTCTTCCGCCCAGGCCCAGACACCCGGAGCTACAGCTAACCGCAGCAATCCATGCTGCAGCGAGGCAATATGCTTTGATACCCACATTTACTAGACGCAGACAATTGCTTGCCTGCTTCAATTTTCTGGTGGTCGGTATCTTGACGCTTAACTTTATATATATTATTTTCCATATGTAACCACAAACCACAAAAACCTACTACCAAGCGGGAGGAAATATGTCTGTTGCAATCTACACCACACCAAGCTGCGGATACTGCAGGATGGCAAAAGATTGGTTCCGCCAGAATGGCATTCCATTTACCGAATATAATGTCGCTGCAGATATGCGCCGGGCTGAGGAAATGGTGCGGAAGTCCGGACAGATGGGCGTACCTGTCATCGATATAAACGGCAGAATCATTGTCGGTTTCAATAAACCCGAAATCGAACGAGCACTGCGCCGGTGAGAATGCGCGGGCTGCTTCCCGCATTGCGTTACCCTGCCCTATCCGGTACTATGGCATGCAAGCATCATGCTGAAAGAGAGCCATAATGAATCAGGACAGAGTGCACGAAATGCTGGAAGCAATCGAGCCCGCGCCAGCTCCGTTTACAGTAGTATTTTCAGGTCGGACAAACAAAAAAGTAAACGGCCTCTATAAGCCCGCAAAAGCTGAGATAATCCTTCATAACCGAAATTTCGACTCCGACAACCAGCTCATTTATACTGCAATCCATGAATATGCCCATCATTTAATCTTTGTTCGCCATGGCGGTCTGCCTATGCCCCGTCCGCACACGCAGGAATTCTGGGCACTCTTTCATGAGCTTCTCGAAAAAGCCGAACAGAAAGGTTTCTATATAAGTGTCTTCGATTCGGTTCCAGAATTTGCCTCCCTTACCATGGAAATAAAGAATCGGTGCCTGGCTGGCAATGGTTCGCTTCTGCTCGAGCTGGGCAGGCTCCTTGTTCAAGCAGAAGAGCTGTGCCGCATCCACAAAGCCCGATTTGAAGATTATGTCGAAAGAGTAATCGGATTGCCAAAAAGAACCGCTTCCACTGCAATCCAGGCGCAAACGCTCAACCTTGATCCTTCGCTGGGGTGGGATGGCTTGGCGCTCGTTGCTTCGATTCGCGATCCTGAAGCGCGCTCGAAAGCCGCAGAAGCTCTTTCGAACGGAGCTACGCCCCTNATCGCAAAACGCCTTGCCATGCCGCATCAGGACGATTCCGGGGACCCAGTAGAAACACTCCTCGCAGAACATAAAAAACTCGCGCGTTCTATCGCTTCCATGACAGAACGCCTGCAGCGCATCGAGGACAAGCTGAGAACAATGGGAATTTCGGAAGACGAAATGTCTTCATAGCTCTTTCTTTATAAAATCATAGTTTCATAAAAAGTGGCACAAGAACTGGTACGAGCGCTGACAAGAATGCTCCTGAAATAAAGCTCAAAGGGACTGCTTCCGGTCCAAGCGTCTGCTCGATTAAAGGAAGTGAAACATCCATCGAGGTCGCACCTGCGACGCTGATCGCCATGGTCGGCACACGCGTCTGCCCTAGCAGGGGTATCAGAATAAGGCCAAGACTCTCCCGTATCATGTTCGCGAGAAAGGCCGATGAACCAAGGACGGGGTCCCCTAGATTCGAAATCAGCACACCGGAAAGGCTGTACCAGCCGAATCCGCTCGCGAGCGCCAGCGCCTTGCCGGGGTGGAGCGAAAAAAACGGTACAAGCAAGAGCCCCGCGGCCATGCTGCCAAGCGCCGTCGCGAGCGGCAAGGCGATAACCGCCGGAGACCGGAGCATGCTCGCCACTGGCACCTGGGACTGGCGGAATTGCATGCCTATCAAAAACAGCAATACATTCAGCGTCCATTCAGTGATAAGGCCTGGATCGAATGCCAGCCGGGGTACCACAAGGCCTGCAATAAACCCTGCTACAACGACAGAAAGCAGCATTGCAGGCGGCTTAAGCCGCGCGAGCACAGACGAAGATGCACGAACGAGTGGCTCACTATCCGCGGATCCTGATGAAGCGAGAGAAAAGCCATTTTCTTCGCGCGCTGCTGTGCCGATATTCCTGACCGATCCAACCACTGGAGCGAAATGGCTCACCAGAACAACCGCAATACAGCTGCCGGCAATCGTGAACACTGCCGAAGCAAATCCCAAAAGCCCAATCGTGCCGATGGAATGGACAAGTTCAGGATTATTTCCAATCCGGAAGCCCATGCTGAAGAGCAAGAGCCAGAGTGCTGCAGTTATTGATATTTCGACTACCCTTGGCTTCGGCGCAAGGCGAATCGATGCCGCCAAGGCACCGCCAAACAAAAATGCAAGCAGAATGAGTATTTGTATCATCCGCAGCATAGTATCAAAATCCTGCACCTTTTGATAGAATCCCCTCCAGGTAGGAACCATGCGCCAATTCAACGCAACTGTTGCAATCAATCGCGCAATCGCGCCAGACTGGATGCACATGGCCTTCGAATGGCCATCGGACATGCCGGCACCAAAACCGGGGCAATTCTTTACCGCACTGCCGCCTGTGATCGAACAGGGAGCGGGAACAATACTGCGGCGCCCATTTGCCTTTGCAGGCTTTGAGGAAGCACAGACAAAAAAAGACTCAACGAAGCCATCTCGCCCAGCCTATGCCCATTCGATCTACCAAGTCCGCGGACCTGGCACGAGAGCGCTCGCTTCGATACAGCCAGGCAGTTCACTCGATATCATTGCACCGCTTGGAAATGCTTTTCCGTATCCCGAGCGGGGTGAGCAAGCAATTATTGCAGGAGGCGGCATCGGCATAGGGCCAATGCTGTTTCTGGCTGAACAATTGGGCGCAGGCGGATATGCAAGCGCGGCTGAAAGCGGGGATATGGACGCCAGCAAAGATACGCGTTCGAGCTCGATCATCCTCGTGCTTGGCTTCCGAAGCGCTTCGCTTATTCCTTTTTCAAGCTCTTTTTCGGCCGCCGGCCTGCCCTCATGGAAAAAACTCCTCAAAAAAGCATTCTTTTCGACCGATGACGGATCCGCAGGCATTCATGGAACCGTGAGGGATGCGCTCGAAGCACTCTGGCTGCAGACTGACGGTCTCAAAGCCAGTAGGAGCAAAAGCCTTGTCCAAAGGCTATGGCACCTCTATGGCTGCGGACCAGGGCCGATGCTGGCATCTCTTGCGCAGTTCGCTGCAAAAAATCAAATCCAGGCACACTTTTCCGCGGAGCAGTGGATGGCGTGCGGCGTCGGCGCATGCCATGGATGTGTGCTTCCTGCTGTCTCTGGTGGATTTTTGCGCGTATGTGCGGATGGGCCTGTCTTCGATGCGCGCACAATAGACTGGGAGAAAAATGTGCAATGAAAAACCCAGACCAAGAGCAATCCAAGAAAAATGAAAGTCTAGCTGGTTCTCCCGCTGGTGTTCTCAACCTTGGGTACGATCTAAACCTGAGCGTGCACATAGGTTCGCTCATCATGCCCAATCCGGTCGGAGTCGCATCTGGCACCTTCGGCTATGGCGAAGAATACGATGAGCTTGTCCATATCGACGCCCTTGGTGCGCTCTACACAAAAGCAGTTACCCTGGAACCTCGAGAAGGCAATCCTCCCCCGCGCCTTGTCGAAACACCGATGGGACTCATCAATTCCATCGGCCTGGCCAATCCCGGCGTCGAGCAATTTTTGAAAGAGAAGCTGCCATCCTTAAAAACTCGACGTTGTCCAATTATTGTCAATGTCGCGGGGTCGACCGAGGATGACTATATCCACGTGATCGAGCAAATCGAAGCGCATCTTGCCTCGACCGACACCGGCCGGCCCGGCATCGACGGCTATGAAATCAATGTCTCTTGTCCGAATGTGCACAGGGGCGGCATGTCTTTCGGCATAGACCCACGTCTTGTAGAGCGTCTGACACACTCGCTCAGGCAGAAAACTTCGCGTCCCCTCATTATCAAGTTGAGTCCGAATGTCACGGATATCGCGGAGATTGCGCGCGCTGCGGAGGCGGGCGGCGCAGATGCCGTTTCATGCATCAATACCGTAGTCGGCATGGTCATCGATACCGAAAAAATGAAACCTGCGATTGCGATGGGCACAGGGGGCCTATCTGGTCCTGCGATACGCCCGATCGGGGTTGCCGCCACCTACAAAGTGAGCAAGGCAGTGCATATTCCAGTCATTGGCCTTGGAGGAATCACCAATGCGAGCGATGCGATTCAATATCTCCTCGCCGGCGCGCAGGCTGTCCAGGTAGGAACAGCCCTATTTTCAGATCCGCGCGCGCCGCTCAAGGTACTTGATGGAATAATAGAATGGATGAAACGCCATTCGGTACGCAGCGTAAGCGACATCAGGTTCATGCTTCGCTGAGTGTTGCAGCTCAGCATTGATTCGCGGATCAAGGCCAAAGGCCAATCCGCTCAATTAACCGATTTTTAACATTTTGTTCATATTGTGCTTATTTCCTTGAATTATGCTTATACCAAGCATGCCAGAAGAAACAAAAAGCCCGGATTCATTCATAATCGAGACGAAAGACCTCAGCATCACCTATGGCGATGGCCATGAGGCCGTCAAGCATGTTTCGCTCGGTTTTCGGGAGCGCAATGTCACAGCTATCATCGGTCCCTCGGGCTGTGGCAAAAGCACGCTCCTTCGGGCTCTCAACCGAATGAACGAGCTCATACCGAATACCCGTACCAGCGGAGAAGTCATTTTCCGCGCACAGAACATCTACGATTCTTCCATCGACCCTGTCACCATACGCAGGCAGATCGGCATGGTGTTCCAGAAACCGAATCCTTTTCCAAAAAGCGTGTACCAGAACATTGCCTGGGCAGCTAAAGTGCATGGTTATACTGGCAACATGGATGATCTTGTCGAGATGAGCCTTCGAAAAGCCGCGCTCTGGGAGGAAGTCAAAGACAAACTGAAGAAAAATGCGCTTGCGCTTTCGGGCGGCCAGCAGCAACGCTTGTGCATTGCACGGGCGATTGCGCTGCAGCCCGAAGTGATTCTGATGGACGAGCCTACCAGCGCGCTCGACCCAATCGCCTCCTCGTATATCGAGGATTTGATTTCAGAATTGCGGAGAGACTATACTATAGTTATCGTTACTCATAACATGCAGCAAGCAGGCCGCATTTCCGATTATACGGCATTCATGCTTATGGGTGACCTTGTCGAAGTGGGGCCGACACGTACGCTCTTTATCTCGCCATCGGATGAACGAACCGAGCGGTATCTTACTGGCCGTTTTGGTTGAACCGGAGGAAAGCACATGCCGCGCGAAGCATTCGAGCGCTCGATAGAAGAAATCAACACGCGCATCATCTCGATGGGCGCAGCCACCGTCGAAGCGCTGCAGAAAGCGATGCACGCTTTCCGCGAGCGCGAGCTCGATGCTGCAAAAAAAATAAAAAAAGCCGATGCAGACATCGATGCCCAACAGCTCCAAATCGAAGATCTTGTCGCAACGACAATGGCGACCCAGCAGCCGGTTGCAAGGGACCTGCGCCTTTTGCTCTGTTCGATTAAAATGGCAGCAGAGCTCGAGCGCAGTGCCGATTATGCCGCTCACCTCGCAAAGGCGACAAAATTCTTTGCCAGCGAACCGCAATGGCGTCAAACCGAAATGCTCGAACAGATGGTCCAGATTGGCGCAGCCATGATAACAGGTACCGTGCAAGCCTTTATTGCTCGCTCTGCTCTGCAGGCACGCCAGGTAGCCCTCATGGACGACCAGATCGACCATATTCACAAAAGCCTCATACATGAAATGGTGATGCTTTTAGGCTCTCGTCCCGAAGCTGCTGAAAAAGTTGCCAAGTTCATTCAGGTTTCGGGATACCTTGAACGCCTTGGCGACCACATGACGAATGCATGCGAATCTATTATCTATATGGTAGAAGGTATCCATATGGAATTGAACCTCTGAGCTCGGCGCGAAGTGGGTTGACATGTGAGCATAAGCGCGAAACGAATTGAGGTATGGGCGTGGCGCAAAGCGAGTTGACAAGTGAGTACAGCGCGCGGCGAATTATTGTATGAGCGCGGCGCGAAACGAGCTGCCGTGCCAAGGATGCCACGCCTGTGATGCAGTTTGGCAAGCGACATCTGCAGGAAAAAGGAAAGGCTTTGAATGGACACCATACTCCTTGTCGAGGATGACCGCGATATCGCGCAGATGATCTCCACAAGCCTTGGCCGGGCCGGGTACCGGGTGATTGTAATGCCCGATGCCGAGCATGCTCACGCATTTCTGAAAGATGGTGCGGTGTCGGCAATCCTGCTCGACATCATGCTCCCCGGCATGGACGGCTTTGCGTTTATCCGCAAGCTTAAGAAGAATCCTGCGCTCTCTGCCATTCCCATCATCATTACCTCCGCAAAAGACGATGACACCGACGTGGTTGCAGGTCTTGAACTCGGAGCAGAGGACTACATTGTCAAACCATTCAGCCTCAAAGTGCTCGAGGCGAGGCTCAGAGCAGTGCTCCGCCGCAGCGATGCTTCCTATATATATGAAGGCAGCTCATTACGCGTACAGAAATCAGGGATTTTGCTGGACAGCGCCCGGCATGAAGTGCGCTGTCAGGATCTGCCCGTCGATTTGTCGGCTACTGAATTCGCCATTCTGGAGGTATTGCTGAAAAACCCTGGCATGGTGTTTTCGAGAGATCGCCTGATCACCGAAATCCGTGGCGGCGATGTCGCAGTCACCGAGCGATCTATCGATGTCCATATCCTATCGATACGCCGAAAACTCGGCGAAAAAGGATCGCTTATCGAGACAGTGAGGGGAGTCGGTTACCGATTCCGGGATGAATGACAAATCTGCTAAGTACTGTGCGCAGGCGCTCGGTAAGGATATTCGTGGTCAGCATCCTAGCGCTTTTCCTAGCTGCTTTATTATGTTTTTTTATTGCAAAAAATTATAATTCGGCGATCGGAATTGCGATTTTTGGCATTCTCGCGATTTTTCTTTTTGCGCTCGCACTCCGCTCGATTGTCTCTCTGTATCAGATGCAGCTCGAGGCTACGTCTCGGCACGTCGATGTAATTGCCAAAAATCTGCAATTGCGGACGCAGGATGTCGCAGAGCTGACGGAGAAGCTCCAATCTATATTCGATACGACCGAAGAAGCGATTATCGTAATGCGAGCACCACATGAGATTATCAGTGCAAATGCATCGGCATACCGGCTTTTTGGGCTGCCGCCCGCTGCTGTTCATACAACAGAATCATTCTTTTTCGGAAGCCCTGCAATCCTCGGGCTGATTGAGACCTGCTTAAGAGAAGGCAAGGCTTCGATCGAGCAATTCTCGATGCTGAAAGATAAAAACGAAATCATACTCAGCGCGCGTGCACAGCGCTTTGCCGTCAATCAATCGGATGCCGCAGTCATCGTCATCAGCGACATAACTGCATCCAAACGCATAGAACTGACCAAAAAAAATTTTGTCGCGAATGTGTCACATGAACTACGCACGCCGGTCCAGATTGTTCGAGGCTATGCCGAAATGCTCAGCACCGCAGATATACCTGAGGAAAGCAAAAGCTGGGCTGACATTATACTGCATCAGTCTTTGCGAATGGAACGCATTGTGTCGGATCTGCTCATGCTCGCCAAGCTCGAACACGATCCCGCGTCCTGGATTGTCCGCGAGCGATTCGCCATAAAACCAGTCCTCGAAGAGGCTGCCCAGACTGTCAAACTGCAATACCCGGAAATTCGCCTCATTGCCATCGATTGCCCAGATGCACTTGAAATTGAAGCAAGCCCCGGGCTTATCGAACAGGCTGCGTTCAATCTCATATCCAATGCTGCCCAGCACTCTGGTTCGCATGACAAAATAATGGTGGGCGCAATGCAGGAAAATGGGGATTTTGTCTTGCGTGTGAGGGATTATGGAGCCGGGATTCCACCAAAGGATCTTGAACATATTTTCGAACGATTCTACCGCGCTGACAAATCGAGAAGCCAATCCAGCCTCAAGAGCGGATCAGGCGGTGGATCGGGCCTCGGACTTGCAATCGTCAAGCATATTGCATCGGCTCATGGCGGTACGGTACGCGCCGAGAGCTGGGCTGGAGAAGGCGCGCTGTTCGAATTCAGGATTCCTGCCAAAAGCTCCAACCTCTGAAAAGATGTCGCGATTCAATTCATATGGAGTTAGAGCGGCTGCGCTTTAAATCAGCCAGCAGCGCTGTCCGCAGCTCGGAGAGCATCTGCCGCACCGGCGGTGAAGCCCAGTCGGGATAGGTCCATGGAAGGGCATTGAATTCGCCATGTTCGAATATCAAGGTAAGCTCGGCATAAATGCCATCGGACAGAGGGATGCGATGAGCATGATCCTTTGTCGTTGCAAGGCAGAAGCGCGCGCTGCCCAGCATGCCGGGATCGAGATTGACTGTCCGCTTGCCATTCCGCGCCAGCTTCAGCTCAATCGCATTGGTCTGCCTTTTGATCGCAGCCAGCATGGAAGGGTCGACCAACCGTTCGAACGCCCAATAAGAACGAAGAATGGTATCGCCCATCTCCGGGCAGTAGTACCGCGTCCAGAGAAATGGCTCTCTTGCTGAATGAAAGCAAAGCTGACCATAGCGCTCGATCATTTCAGCCAAAGCGGCATGTTCAGCAGCCTCATCCGACGAAAGCACACCGACAACCAGGCGCTCAGGAACAAATGCTTTTTCGAGTCCCATCTTTATTGCCTTCCTTGCTATTTTATCGCATACTTATATTCATGAACTCAAGGCTTGCGCTGGCTGTCTTCGCGATAGCAGCTCTGCTTGCGCCGATTGGCGCGCAGGAAACAGAATTTGTCACGGTGTATGGCGCTCAGTTGCCTCAGCTGGATCCTCAGAGGGCCCTTTTCTCCAACGAAGCGCAGATTCATACAGCTCTCTATGAAGGCCTCTTTACCTACGATCCGCAGACTCTCGAACCTGTCAGAGCGCTTGCCCAGTCATGGTCGCGTTCCATCGATGGCAAGGTCTATCGATTTTCGATCCGCGAGAATGCGCAGTGGTCAGATGGAACTCCCATTACCGCAGAGGATTTTGTGCGCTCCTGGTTCAGGATGCTCGATCTGAATGCTGAATACGCGACCTTTTTCGATATCATTGCAGGAGCACGTGAGTACAGGCTCGGCACCGACCGCATGGCTGATCATGTGGGCATCAAGGCGATCGATCCGATGACGCTCGAAGTGACGCTCGTGAGGCCGGCCGCCTACTTTACCCGTCTTCTGTGTCATCAATCATTTGCTCTCATTCATCCATCGATGATTGGGGTCAAGGATTGGAGAGCTGCCATCCCCTATCCAGTCAACGGCCCATACCGTCCCGTTTCCATGACCGACAGCGAACTGGTGCTTGAAAAAAACGAGAAATATTGGGATGCCGCATCAGTCGAAATTCCTACGCTGCGTATGATGTTCACCGATGACGACAATCTAGCGACATCGCTCTTCAATACTGGCCATGTACATTGGCTCGATGGCCCTGGCACCTATGAACAAGTGCTTCTCCAGACGGCTATTCAGGTATTCCCTATCTATTCAACCCACTATTGGTTCTTCAACTGCAGGTCTGCACCATGGAATGACCAGAGAGTCCGCCGTGCCCTTGCGCTCCTTCTGCCCTGGGACACGATCCGCAGCAGCGATACCTACAGGCTGCCCGCAAAGACCCTTGTTCTGCCGCTCCCTGGCTACTCAAAGACAAAGGGTATAGAAAAAGCCGACAAAGAAGAGGCTTTGAAGCTCCTTGCAGATGCTGGTTATCCGAATGGCCAGGGTTTGCCGGAAATTGTCATTGCCTTTGCGGATTACAAGCAGCCCCGCGCCATCGCGACTACCTTCAAAACCGAGTGGGAGAAGGCTCTGGATCTGCATGTCACGCTCAAGCCGATGGCTCCTTCTTCATACTATGATGACATTGCAAACGGTAAAGACCCAACTTCCTTTACGCTTGCGCATGAAACCTGGATCGGTGATTTTGCCGATCCCGAGGCCTTCCTGCAGATGTGGACAACAGGCGCNCCTTTGAATGCCGCGGGCTATGAAGACAAGGAATTTATGGACTATATGAATCAGTCATATGCAGCGAACGACGATACACGCATGCAGTTGCTCTCTAAGGCCGAAACCGAACTTCTGCAGGGCGCGGCGTGCCTCCCNATCTACCACAATTTCGCTGCCTCGGTCATCGATACCGAATATGTGCAAGGCTGGTATCAGAATGCACTTGATATCCATCCGTATAAATACCTTCATTTCGGCACGCCGAGCGTGAGCCCGAATGTCGCAGACGCGAACATGCCTGCAAAGGCCTGGCCGGTGTCGGCTTTGCAATAGATTCATGCACAGGAACCATCATGCAGCCAAATGACGAAACAACTGAATTTTTAAAAAGTCTTGGTTTCCCACAACTCAATATTCATTCCATGAGCCGCCATCACGATTTTGAATCGGCGGGCAAACGTGTGCTTGTGATAGGACCAATGGGTTCGGGCAAGACGGAATTTGCAGCGCGCATCTGGCGTGACAGCCGCGTCGCGCTAAAAAAGAAGGGCGCTGCTGCACAGCTCACCAGCTCGGGNACCGTCGATCGGCGCGATATCTTTGTTGTCCGTTCTGCCCTGGACAAGAGCCGCTTTCCAGATTATCCGGATGACGCTCTTGCGTACCGTGGCGGTTATGAGCGCTGTGGCGACCGCATTGGCGCTGCGCATGATTCGTTCAGCCTCGAAATGCTCATTGCAGAAAATCCACAAGTCGGCACATGGATTATCGACGAAGCAGCCTTTTTCGATGAGCGCATTGCCTATTTGATGAAAGACGAGGCGGAATCGCGCGGCCTCTCGTTCATTCTTCCCACGCTGGTGCTCAATTTCCGCCGCGAAATTTTCAATCAGACTGCAAGGCTCCTCTTGGAGACCGCAACCGACATTATCCCTCTTACCGCCTACTGCGAGCATGAGGAATGCCTCAAGGATTCGCTCTATACCTACCGCTACTACCTGATTGACGGCGAGGAATGTCCTGCGCTCTACTTCGATCCCCTCATTATCATTGGAGGAGACCGCACCAAGCACGACGGGAAAGAACCGAATTACTGCACGCGCTGTGACGAGCACCATTATCTGCCCGGCAAGGAGTATACCTTTTTTACGCTGAAGCCTTTCGGAGAACTGGCCGCGCGCGGCAATATTGCACCCCTGCTCGCAGAATTGAACGCGCTTGTTGGCAATATCGAGGAATCAAGGCTCTATGCTTCCATTTCCAGCCGCTGTGCCGAAGGGCCCGGGCGGGAAGTCCAGATGAACGCCCTCAGGGTGCCGTGCATCGCAGAGCGCGCGCTCGTGTATCTGTACGCCGAACAAAATCTGCTCTCAGAAGAGCAGATGCGCTACTTCATCGATGAGCTCAATCTCGACCGCGAATACTTAAGCCAGCGCCTTGCGGATAACAGGCGCCCCCTTTCATTGTAAATGCCAATTTAGCGCGCAGAGTCAATCATCCTTTTCGCTTCTTCCGCAAAGCGTGCAAGCTCGCTTTCAGAAGAAAAATTGGCCCGGAAAAAGGCCGGGCCACCGCCACCCTTGCCGCCAAATTCTGCAAGCCTCGGCTTAAGCATGGCCGCGAGGGAAATACCAGCCTCGCCCTGCGGCACTTGAATTATAATTGTTTTATCTGATAAAGAAATAGCGATAACGGCTCGACCAAGCGATGCCCCAGCCTTGGCCAATTCGGCCGCGCTGTCTGCCCCTTCTTCGTCAAGTCTGAACTCAAGCACTTCATGTGGCGCAGCTTGAGACGCTGCAAGCTTTGCCTCNGCGGCCGCCCAAGTTTGTGTGCTTTTTTTCAATGCGCGCTCCAGAGTCGCAATTTTGCTTATGGTATCGGATGCTCGAGCGGAGATTTCGCCAATGCCAACACCAAGCACAGAGGCTGCCTTTTTCATTTCCTCGTAGGTTGTGGAAAGCAGCCTTACCGCCCGCGCCCCGGCGGCAAAATATACGCGCACATTGCCCTTGTACCGCTCAAGCGACAGAATCTTGACCGCTCGCAGCTGACCTGTTCGCTCCACATGGGTACCTCCGCATGGCGACCANTCATATCCTTCAATTTCCACCACACGGATGACCGCTTCATCTGCAGGCGGCTTTTTTCTCAATGTAAAAGATGCAATATCCTCTGGCGGGCAATAATGCACGAGAACTGAAACATCATGCGCAATCCAGTCTTCGATGTTCGCCTCGATGTCGGTCAATGGCAATTCCTCGGGGCTTTTGGCAGAAACATCGATTGTAGAATATTCGGTTCCGAGGTGGAACGAGAGCGTATGTATCCCATATTCCTGCTCAAGTACTGCCGACAGCAAATGCTGACCGGTGTGCTGCTGCATATGATCGAGACGGCGCGGCCAGTCGATGCGGAGATGCACGCGGTCGCCAGGCTTCAGCGGAGCATGAGGTTTCATTGGGCTGCCCGCATTCGCCGATGGCTCGATAAAATGCCAGATGCGCCCATCGATTTCCTGCACATCGACAACGCGCAGGTCATCGATAAAACCTGTGTCCGGAGGCTGTCCTCCTCCCTCCGGATAGAAGACTGTCATATCGAGGAGAAGGCGCAGAGATTCAACCCCGCTCTTCGGTACGGACGCCTCTCCGGATGCATGGGCGGCTGTATTTGCGGTTGTATTAGCGGCCGCATTTGCGGATATATTTGCAGCTATATTTGCGTCCCCATGTTCGATTGCCTTTATTACGGCATCTGCTTCCTTAAGCCATGGATTCTGGTAGAACAATCGCTCGTCAAGCGCATGCGCGTTCATGCAAAGCCCCTTGCTCTCTGCTCCTTGCCATCATCCGAGTCCGCTCAGACAGGCGCATTTGCGGATTTAGCCTGGTCATCCAGCTGGCGGCCATTTTCATATTCGACTTCTTCTTCCTGAAAAGGCTCATCAGGCAGATATACCGGCCGAACACCTTTTTCATCGTTCTGTACCCGAATGGCGATCGCCTTTGTCACGCCTGATTCTTCCATTGTGACGCCCAGCAGCGTATCCGCTCCGGCGACAGTCTTTTTGTTATGGGTTATCACGATGAATTGGCTGGCTGTCCCAAACTCCCTCAGGAGATTGACAAATCTGATGATATTTCCCTCGTCGAGGGCTGCATCGATTTCATCCAGGAAGCAGAATGGCGATGGTTTCACCATATAGGTCGCAAACAGAAGCGCGATTGCTGTCAGCGANCTCTCGCCGCCTGACAACAGCGAGATATTCTCCAGTTTTTTGCCGGGTGGCTGTGCATAGATTTCGATACCGCTTTCCAGCACATGGTCTGTATCCAAAAGGCGCAATTCTGCCCGGCCGCCCCCAAAGAGACGCCTGAACATATTGTGGAAATTCTTTTTGATCTTGTTATAGGTATCGATAAAGAGCTGTGCACTTTCTGTTCGTATCTCGTCGGTAATCCGCACAAGATCGGAACGCGCATGNACCAGGTCTTCGTATTGCCCTGAGAGAAAATCGTAGCGCTGCTTGATCTCCTCGAATTCCTCCGGAGCCATCAGATTGACCGAGCCAAGCGCCGCAAGCGCCGCTTTGATTGAGCCAAGCTCTTCGCGAATTTCGCTTATGGGCTTTCGAATTTCGTACATCCGCGACTCGAAGGAAAGAAGATCTCTTGAATATAGTTCGGTGAATGTATCCTTGAGGTTTCTGATTTCGGTTTCGCTCTGTGCGACCGCCATATGCAGGTTCTCGAGCTCTTGCTGGAGTGCCTGCATTTTCTGCTCGAGTTCGGAGGATTCCTTGCGGCGCTCGGCGAGGTCCGATGTGCGCTGGCTGATGGAAGCTTCGAGTTCGGCCATTTCTTCTGACAAGCGGCGGCCTTTTTGCTCGATTTCGGCAAGCTCTTCCTCGAACGATTCGATTTCTTCCTGAAGTTCTTCCAGCCGTTTCTGTTCTCCAGCCAGCTCGCTCGCGATTTCATGCCTATAAGCTTCCTGGCCCGCGATTTCCCGCCTGAGCACGGAGAGCGCTTCCTGAGCGGCTTCCATCTGAGCCTGGATTTTCGCTTTTTCCAGCCTTGCTTCTTCGAGCGTTTTTCGGTAGGTTTCGATTTTTCTGGATAAGTCGCCATTCCTGCTCGAAAGAGACTGGTTCTCTGCTTCAATTTCTTTAAGGCGCACCGCGTACGCTTGTATCGCGGCATCAATACGACGCTTCTGAGTCATGACGCCTTCAGGCGCAACCAATTCATTCAAGAATGTCGGTGCAATTGCGGTATAGCGCGCAAAATCCTGCTCAAGCGATTTTGAACGCAGCGATAGTGAACGCAGATCGGCGCTTATTGTTTCGATTTGTTGGGTACGCTCCTCGGCACTCATAGGCGCTCGCATGTTTACCAAGTCCTCGAGCCTTTGGGCGTGGGCTGCAGTCGAAGCCGATATCTCAAGGATTGTACGGCGTATCTGCGCTTCGAGGTCCTGCCGGGCTTCTATGTGCGATTCCGATTGACGCAGCCGTTCATCGACAAGCTCGGCGATGCGCTCGGTGATTGCATCGAGCTTTTGCCGCAGCTGTGAAGTTTTNTGTGCAATTTCCGCGGATTCGCTTGCGTTCTGGCGGATTGTTTCCTCATTTGCTTTGACCGACAACGCTGCGGCGTTGATATTTTCATCAAAGGTATGAATATTTGCGTCGACTTCGCGGANGCGGGCGCGATATCCNGCGTATTCTGCTTCTTTTTCGCCTTCTTCGTCGCGGAGAGATTCAATCTTGGAAGCAATGGCTCGGTCACGTCCTTCGAGCTGTTCAATTTTGGCCTTCAGTTCGCGCACGCGCTCTGCAAGAAGCACCTTCTGCTTTTCCTTGCCATTTTTCTCCACCGCCAGCCCATAGAGCAATTTCTGCATTTCGACGAGCTTGGCCTCGAGTTCATTCACCAGATCGAGACCTTGGGACATCGCTTCGCTCATGCGCTCGATCCGCTGTACCAACTCCTCTCGTTCCTTTTTTTTCTGGTCAAAAAGAGCACTGTTGCGATCGCGTTCCCGCACATGCTGTCGCAGGCGGACGAGGTAGAGATCGAGCTCCGTTTCGAAAATTTTTTCTTTGAGCGAACGATATTTGATTGTTTTGTCGGCTTGAGATTTNAGATTTTCGTATGATTTTTTCACTTCGGCCAGAATGCTTTCGATCTGGCGCATGTTCTCTTCGGTCTTGGCAAGTTTTTGCTCTGCTTCGCGGGCTCGCACCTTGTGCTTGGTAATCCCGGCTGCTTCCTCAAAAAGATATCGGCGGTCTTCGGGCTTGGAAGATAGTATCTGGTCGATGCGTCCCTGCTCCAGCACGGAATACGCTGACTTGCCGACGCCGGTGTCCCAGAATAGTTCTCTTACTTCCTTGAGCTTCGCTTGCTTGCCATTAATGAAATATTCGTTTTCGCCTGAGCGATACAATCTACGCTTTATTTCGATTTCCGGGACATCGAGAGGGAGCACTTCGCCGTCGTTGGCGAGCGTGATCGATACTTCTGCCACAGAAAGAGGGCGCCTGTTCTCAGTGCCATTGAATATGATGTCTTCCATGGATTCTGCGCGTAGGCTTTTTGCAGATTGTTCGCCGACAACCCATTTTATGGCATCGACAATGTTCGATTTACCACAGCCGTTCGGGCCGAGCAACGCAGAAATTCCAGGCGAAAATTCGATGCGCACTCTGTCTGCGAAAGATTTGAATCCGAATATTTCGAGGCTTTTCAGAAACACAAAGTCATTCCTTTCCTGCAAAATAAAAAGCACCCGCAGAGACGCTATTGCGTGCTGCAGGTGCTCACCGACCTCCCGGACAGCGTTACTCGTCCTGTCGTATCAGGAGATCATACGCTTCCTGCGCTGACTTGCAGCTCAGAAGCCCATCCCGCAACTCTACAACTTTGAGCCGCGCCGAGAAGAAAGAGAGCGTCTGCAAGTAATATGCATGCTGATTATACGCTGCAGCAATCATGAACAGAAGCCTGACAGGCACATCATCGAGCGTCTGNAAATCCTGGATATCGCACCTGGAAATGCCGATCGAAACGACCAGATCGGTCACTGAATTGAGCCTTACATGAGGAATGGCGATGCCTTTCCCGATTGCTGTGCTCATGAGTTCTTCGCGCCTCAGTATCTCCGAAATAAGCTCCTGCTTGTTCTTGATTTGCGGCGCACTTGCAAGGTTTTCTGCAAGCGCCATCAGCGCGTCTCGCTTGGAAGGATAATTCAGAAAGAGGATGCGGTCAGGTGAAATGATATTCTGGATCCGTACGCTGCTNATCAGGGCTACAGGCCTGTTCGACGAAAGGCGCTCGTTTACCCATCGTTCGATCTCGCTTTTCTTGAAGCGCCAAACTGTGCCTATCTTCCCGGAAGGGATTTCGCCCTTCTGAGCCCAGTCGTACACTGTCCGTTCGGATACACGCAAATACTTGGCTACTTCTTCAATGGTCAGGATATCGTCATCCATGCGATACGCCCCTCCGACTTGAAATTTCTGACATATTATTGAATCTAGTTGTAAGGTCTGTCAAGTAACGGAAAATAGTATTTTCAACTTTCATCTTTGTTCTCAGTTTCCCATGACTCTAAAAATCTGTCAATTGCATAATTCGGGAATCCTTCCTGCCTGAACCATNATCGCAAATACGCCAATTTGCGCGAATGGGAAAGGGGCGCGACCGGGTTTTCCTCATTTCCATCATCCAGCACGGCACGGCGATGGCCGGCAGGTATTCTGCCCCGTTTGAGCAGGTTCTCCGCATTACGGCGCATTGCTTCGAGAAGGTCTTCTTCTTCGATGCTCGAGAATGCTTCAGCGAAAATAGCCTTCGGATTTTCGAATAAACCGATACGCGGCCATGCTATGGCTTTCAATCGTTCGGGTCCCTGCCCTCTCCGCATGAGATGCGACTGCAGAAGAAGCTTCACATAGCGCCGGTCATCAACATAGCCATTTTCGCACATCCATCGAACAGCAATGCGTGCGGTCTCTTTATCGAATCCTTTTTTTGCGAGCTTTTCGTACAGCTGAGTTGAACCCTGCTCGGCACGGGCAACAATACCAAGCGCAATCTTTCGAGCAGCATGCAGTTGATCCAGACACCGCAGCGATTCCAGAATGGCATCTTCTGCTTCTGTGCCAGGCACTATCTCCAGTCTGGACCCTTCTGTTATGAGCATTCTTGAAGAGCTGTCGAAGCGCATGCCGCATAATCGAACATCGGTGCTGCTGAAATGAAACAGAAGGCCTCCGGAGAGCGCCAATTCGAGCGTTCCGGAGGCCTTTTCGTGAACGGATTCAATCCGTAAAGCCATGGTTTAGCGTTTCGAGAACTGGAATCTCCGGCGAGCACCGCGCTGGCCGTATTTTTTGCGCTCGACCATGCGGGGATCGCGAGTGAGAAGGCCGTTTGACTTGAGCGAAACATGATTCGCCGGATCAATCTGTGCGAGCGCGCGCGCAAGTCCATGCGCACATGCTCCGGCCTGACCAGACGGACCACCGCCAACAACGGTGATGAATGCATCGAATTTATTTTCACTGTCGGTAACGAGGAAGGGTTTGCGCACTTTTGCTACAAGGTCCTCGATCGGAAAGTATTCCTTGAGTTCTTTCTGGTTGACAATTATTTTGCCAGTACCTTCACGCAGGAACACACGGGCAATTGCGCATTTGCGACGACCTGTACCGATACCAAGGTTGATATTCTTAACCATTTCGTTCCCCTTCCTTATCAGAGATCGATTGCAATGGGCATCTGTGCCGCATGCGGATGATTCGGGCCAGCGTACACTTTTGCATTCTTGAATAGCTTGCGCCCGAGCGGCCCTTTGGGCAGCATACCGCGAATGGCAAGTTCCATCGGAGAAATCGGATTGCGACCGATCAGCTCGTCGAAGCTGTAATCCTTAAGTCCGCCGGGGAAGCCTGTATAATGGTAATACATCTTATTCTGCCGTTTCCTGCCGGTCACAGCAACCTTGTCAGCATTGATAACGATAACGTAGTCGCCTGTTTCCTGGCTTGGTGTGAATGTCGGTTTATTTTTCCCTCTCAAAATCGACGCAACTTTTGCTGCCACACGACCAAGAGGTTTGCCAGCAGCATCGATAATGTACCATTTCCGCTCGGCTGTCGCAGCAGTTACAAATACAGTCTTCATCTATGTATACCTTCACCTTATTGTGGAGTGTTCTAAAAATGCGGGTGCATATTCCCACAGATTGAAAAATCTGTCAAGCATGCAGCAAGAAATATGAGGCTCAGTCCTTTTTCTCTTCCTTTGTTTCCTGCTCATTTTCTTCGTTTTTCGATTTTTCTTCTTCTTTCTTTTCTTCGATTTTGTCCTTGATGTCGGCAATTCCAATAAACACTGCCAAAGCGCCGATCAAGACGGCAAAAACCGGAATGGCACCGCGCAGAAAGGCCAGCACATCGTTCCACCATCCCAGAACGCCAGGAAGCACCATGAGCACCGAAAGAATAATCAGTCCAATACCAACCAACAAAGCCGTCATTTCCATCTCCTCTTATTTTTTCAAATTTTAGTGCAATATGCTCACAGAGACGAAATATATCATACGCATGCCCGCTAAGCAATGCTATCTATGGTCTACTATTGTATATCGGCACTTTCCGGACTATAAACAAGTCATGCTCCCTATCAATTCGCTTGTCATGTACAAAGGTCGGCCAGCCATCGTTGTAGCTGCTGATTTGGATCGGATTTCGATTCGAACCATCGATGCAGAAGAAAAGCGCGTTCGGCCTAAAGATGTAGCCTTGGCTCATAGCGGCCCGATCAGCAGATTCCCCGAAAATCGGGCTCCAGAGGCTCCAGACGAAGTCATTGAAGCACTAGACCTCCTTCAGACCGAGCATCCAGAAGGCATCCCCCTTATTTCCTGGAAGGATTTTGCCGAACTTGCATGGAGCGATCCAAGAGCTGAGCATATCGTCATTGCATGGCGGGAACTTTCGAATAACCCTGCCGTGGAAACGCTCGATGAAGGAGTCCGCATCCGAAGCGAAGCGGAACAGGATAAACTACGCGAAAAGCTGCAAAAAAAGAAAGAAGCAGCTGAAGCAAAAGCCGGATTTCTAATCGAATTTCGCACAGCATGGAAGAAAAAAGATCCTTCACCGATCAAAGGTAATCCGGCTTTCCAGCCGTTCCTGGATGAACTGAGCCGATATGCACGAGGCCTGACCGATGACAGCCCAATTGCCCGCGAACTTGGTATGAAACTGACACCTCAAGCAGTGCATGAAGCCCTTCTATCGAGCGGTTATTGGAACCTTGCTGTCAACCCATGGCCGGAACGCAATGGATGCATTATGTCTGAACCAGAAGTCCCTTCTGCACTCGAAGAACGTAAAGAGCTTGCAATAGACCGGCTTGATTTGAGGGCTCTCCCCTCGTACGCCATCGATAACGCATGGTCGAAAGATCCGGACGATGCCATCTCGGTCGATGAAGAAAATGTCTGGATCCACGTCGCTGATCCAGCATCGATTGTCCGACCATTTTCGAGCCTCGACGCTGAGGCTATGGAACGCGGCTCGACGCTCTACCTGCCTGAAAAAATCGTACCGATGCTGCCCGACGCGCTTGTGCAGAAGCTGGGCCTGGGGCTTAGCGCGGAATCGAAGGCTTTGTCTTTCAGAATAGCGCTTCGCAGTGATGGAAAAATCGCTGATATTTCCATTTTCCCAAGCATTGTCGCTGTTGAGCGGCTTACCTATGAACAGGCCGATGCAATGCTCGAGGACAACTCTGTTTTGCAAAAACTCTCGAAAATCGCTTCGGTTCGAGCAGAACTCAGGCGCCGCCAGAATGCGGTCGATATCGATTTTCCGGAAGTAGCGGTACGAGTTGTCGATGGCTTTCCGACCTTTCTTCCAGTGCCGCAGACTCGCTCCGCCCGCATCGTTCAAGAACTCATGATCCTAGCAGGAGAAGCAGCAGCGCGCTGGGCGTTTGAGAAGGGCATCCCTTTCCCGTTCGCGAGCCAAGACCCGCCTGTTTCTGAGAATCAAGCAGGCTGCGGAGCGGGACCGAGCCTAAGTCTTGCGGAAAATTTCATGCGACGACGATCGATGCGAGCTGCACTTGTAAGTTCAACGTGCTCCGCACATGCAGGCCTTGGGCTTTCGTTTTATTCCCAGGTGACAAGCCCTCTGCGGCGCTATCAGGACCTGCTTGCGCACTACCAGATTCATGCTGTTCTTGCTGCAGCGAGCAAGCCTGAGCGAGATAATGCGCCTTCTGAGCCCGCCCTCCTCATGAGCGCTGATACTATGAATGAGCGGCTGTTCAGATACAGTACCCAGGCAGCTAAGAACCGCCAAGCAGAAAGAGATTCTCGCGCACACTGGACGCTCGTCTATCTCAGCATGAACCCGGACTGGCGCGGTGAAGGTATTGTACTCGATGCTTCAGCCGAAACAGGGCAGATTTTTATCCCACAATTCGGATATGAGTTCCAGACGCGTATTCCGCGGGGAATACATGCTGATAGCAGAGTGTCACTCGCCCTGCGGCGAGTCTCTGTGCCGGATTTGTCTGCCAGCTTCGATATTATGCAAAAGGGGTCTGACCCCATGCTGCAAGAAAAGCTTTCTCAGAATGGGGCGTAGCTGATTCCCTCATCGAATACATCGATACCTTCAATGCGCTTCCATAGTTTCACCACAAGGAAGGTTACGGGGAAAAACGCCAGTTCATACACAGTGGCAAGCGACGATTCGGAGAGTGCGTTGCTGACAATATCTCCTGTAGTCCATACGCCAAGGAATGCGATGATGTTGAACAGGGTCGTATCGACAAAGTGCGCTGGCAAGCTCGACCCCATCGCGCGCAGGAAAAACCACTTGCCCTTCTGCGCAACCTTCATTTTCGAGAGAATGGCTGAATTCATCCAGTCGCCAACCCAATAAGCAGTGAGGGAGCCAACAACAATCCTCCAAGTTGAAGAAAAGAGCGTCTTCATTGCGTCATTGATAACGTTGTCAGTTCCCGAAAGCCAGGTGGCAAAGGCAAGCACGGCCGACATGAGCGCTTGCGCAGTAAAATTCGCCCATATCGCCTTCATCGACAGCCGATAACCATAGATCTCGGTCATTATGTCACTGATGATATAGACAGCTGGATACGTAAAAAAGGCAGCTGTCAAAAGAAATGGCCCAACCTTGACAAGCTTGACTACCGTGATATTCGAAATAATGAGCAATGTCGCATATATAACCGAAAGAAATATAAAAGCAGGCGTCGCATGCTCGATCTTGTGCTTAAGCTGCAATTCTTTCATGGCCCGCATATTATCGAAATCCTGCCAACCTGGCAATGAGGGCGCTGATACTACCGCGTGCTTCTGTCCTGAATTCGGCAGCGACCTCTATTTTATAGCGCCGGCCACCATGCCCTTCACAATATATTTCTGCGCAAATAAAAAGAAAATAATCACCGGCACCATCGCCATCAGAATGGCTGTGAGAATGAGATCCCATTGCTTCACGAAGGCTCCGGCAAAATTGGAAACTGCAAGGGGAATTGTCATGATATCGTTGCCCTTGCCCAGCACAAGCAGCGGAAGCAAATAGTCATTCCATATCCAGATGCCGTTCAGAACCAGCACAGTGGCTTGAATGGGCGTCAGTATCGGGAAAATGATTTTGTAGAAAATCTGGTGTTTTTTACAGCCATCGATGGTCGCCGCCTCTTCGAGCTCCAGCGGGATACTCTTGATAAAACCGTGAAACATAAAAATCGAAAGCGGCGCACCAAAGCCTATATAGGCAAGAATAATTCCCAGGTAGGTGCGCAGCAGACGGATACCGGTCGCAACGGTCACTGTGCGGAACCATGACAAGAGAGGGAACATGACGATCTGAAAGGGTATCACCATCGAAGCGACAAAAATAAAAAATATGACTTGAGAAATCTTGGATTTTGTCCGAACAAGCACCCACCCGGCTTGGGCAGAGAACAAATTGATCAGCACCAGCGAAACCACGGTGACGATGGTACTGGTCAGAAGCGAGCTCGGATAGCGCACCGATTCACTCGTCCATATTTTTACAACATTGTCGATTATGTTCCCCCAGCGACTTGGCCATGCCAGCGATACTGCGTCACCTCAAAAGAAGTTTTGGCTGAATTGAGAAGCACAAGCACGAACGGAAACAAAAAAAGGATAAATAACAGCGCCGTCACGACTTCTGCGACAATCATGCCAGGCTTTCGCGAACGTTGCTGCTTCATAGCTCGATCTCCCTTTTCTTGTTCACATACACCTGAATAATCGAGATGATCGCCAGCACGAAGAAGAACACAAATGCCCTCGCCTGCGCTACCGAAAGCTTATTCGATATAAATGCGGTATTGTAAATGTTGAGCGCAAGCAGTTCAGTGCCAAGAATCGGCTGCCCCATCAGCATGGTCGAAGGGCCGCCGCTCGTCAGCGAGACATTCACATCGAACTGCTTGAAGGAATTCACAAGCGTCAAAAACATAGTCACCGTAAATGCTTGTGCGCAGAGAGGAATCGTAATCGACTTGAGGCGAATCCATGGCGTCGCACCATCGATTTTCGCGGCTTCGAGCAACTCCTGCGGAATGTTTTCGATAGCCGCAACATAAATCATCATGATGTAGCCGGCATATTGCCAAGTGCCAACTATTATCATTGCCGCAAGTGCCGATGTGTTTTTTGAGAGCAAGAGATTGCCGGGATTCGCAAGGAAACCCAGCACAGGTATGATTCGGCCCAAAGAAGGAATGGCATTGTTGAATATGAATTGCCAAATATAACCGAGAATGAGGCCGCCAATGAGATTCGGCACAAAAAAGCCCACTCGATAGACATTCTTGAGTCGAAGCTCGCCTGTCACCAGAAGCGCCAGCGCGAATGCTACCACATTGATCGCGATCATATTCAAAATCGTGTAGGCAAAGGTGATACTAAATGAATATAGAAATGCGGGATCCCGGAAGCTCTCCATAAAGTTCTGCAGACCCACAAAGCGCAGACCGCCATCGACGCGCGCCGAAGAAGACCAGTTTGTAAAAGCATAGTANGATCCAAGGAAAAACGGGATGACCATCACCATGATGAACGCAAAAAGCACCGGCGCCAGAAATATCCAGAAAACAAGCGATGATTCTGTTCTTTTTGTCATATGGCCCCCTCAGCAACTCACCATTCAGTGTATTACGGTGATACAGAAAAGCCGCCTGCATCTATCATAGTGACGCAAGCGGCTCTTTTCAACACGCGCAATCCTTTATGTACGCAGNTTACTTTTTCGCGTTGTCTTTGAAGGCTTTTGCCATCAGATCGACAAACTGAGCCTTTGTGATGCTGCCAGCTGCAAACTGGTTGTAAATCGGCGTAAGGACTTTGTCTCTGAAGTCGCCGCTGAAATAGTACTGATTCCAGCTGTACACCTTGCCAGCTGCTGACCACTGCTGCACAGATTTGGAAAGCTGGCCTTCAGGATTGAGATCGATGCCGGAAAAAGCGGGAATCATNCCGGCATCCTTNACCATGTATGTGTGGCCTTCGGGAGTAGTTACAAGATCATTCAGGAATTTCTTCGCAAGAGCCACATTTTTCGAATCCTTGTTGATCGCATAGAATGAAGGAGCGGCGACGAAAATACCATCAGTCGTCTTTCTCATCGATCCATGGGGCGCAAAAGCCATCTTGAAGGTTGCATTCGCAGCCTTGAGGTTGGGATCGACCCAGTTGCCCTGATGAAGGAAGACTGCCTTGCCCGTCGCGAAAGCACCAACCTGGGCATCATAGTTGCCAGTAAGGAGCACTGTCTTGTCNGCGTACTTGAACAAGAGCTCGACCCAGTCTGCATACTCCTGCAGGCGCTGCATATCGACTTTACCAGCGAGCAGATCATTCACCACAGAGAGATCGCCATACGGCAATCCATTCGAAAGCAGGGAATTGAANTTGTGGTGTGCGGTAACCCAGCCCATCTCGATCGATGCTGCCATAGAAACGACCGAGTTGATGCCAAGCTCTTTTTTCATCGAGTCGAGTTTCTCGAACGCTTTCTTGTAGGCATCGTAATTGGTGAGTGTCTTTGGATCGATTCCTGCCTTTGCGAGCATATCGGCATTGTATGCCATGCCCCATCCTTCAACCGCTACAGGNAAACCATACACTTTGCCATTGTACTTGAACGCTACAGAGGTCTTGGAAACCCATGGCTCCTTCGAAAGATCGAGGATAATGCCTTCCCATTCCTTATATGACTCAAGGCCGTCGAAAGCAAAAATATCCGGCATATCGCCTGCCGCGTAATCTGCTTTGAGTTGGGGTCCCATGCCGCCAGAAGTACCGCCAATGGATTTGATAACGACTGTAACATTGTTCTTTTTGCCCCATTCGGCTGCATATGCCTTGAGCTGGGCATCGATTTCGGGCTTATTCTGCATGAGCGTGAGTTTGCCCGCTCCAAATGCCGCAGTTGCAGCCATCAAAACCATGAAAGCCAATGCAATTCGTTTCATACTGTCTTCCTCCTTTTAGAGTTATCGAAAAATCGCGGTGTTTAACCGGTTTACTTATGGTATCACATTATGGCGCATTGTCAAGTACATACATTGCCTCATCGAAAATCTAACCGAAACGACGCATTGCCTCATCGCGCATTTATTCGAACCATGACCGCAGCTCAGCTGCACACGCAGTAGGCTTTTGTATAGTACACAAGGAGGCATCGCCACAAAATAATCGGCGCGGCAATGGCGCCGATACCGCCAAGTATGCTTTTGTATAATGCACAAGCAGCATAATGTACAAGCAGCCCACCGCCACCGTGCCAGCTCAAGCAGGTCCCTTCTGCACCATGTCTTTTTATGGTATGTGCGTCAATTATAGGCGCTGCGGGTTTCTTCATCGGCCAGTACATTCTTTATCCAATCACTCCATTTATCTGATTTCCATGTGCCCAATTGCGTATGGGTATCGAAATAACTTGTAGGAATTGGATGCGTGCCGACTACAACCGGTATGCCATATTTGGCCGGTATGAATTGAGTAAAGAATTCCAGCCACGGGCACGGCGGATAACCGACAACTAGCCCCGTCGCTAAATGAATGACATCCACGCCGTTCTTCTTCATCTCTGCAGGTGCATACTCCACATTTCCGCCAGGACAGCCCCCGCAGGTCGTGAACCCCACAAGCTCAATCTCCTCATTTTTATATACGGAAAAGGCTCCTTCGCGATTATGCATTGCGCGCAGGCATTTGCCTGCGGCACAGCTACGGTATCGATCGCAGATGATGATCCCAATTTTCTTCATTCGCATTGCTCCTTTTCAACAATAAATCTGCATTCTTGCTTGCTGTTGGATGAACTGAGTGTCCTCTAGTGACGCACCGACGTCAAGATTGGATCGGCTTTTTTTTAAAATGCAATCCAAACCGCAGGCACGCATATGGCCATTCGAGGAACAAAAGCGCGCTCATCCTTGCGCGAGATGATCGGCCATTGTAATCCCCGATGATAAGTTTCCTATAACCATCGATGCTGCGTTTGGGGCTTTTGGGAATGGAGCTTCAACGTTTAAAACCAGCGATACGAGTGTTTACGTATTCGGAACTGCTCAATTTTTGAGGCCTATTATGCGAGGCTCGAGGACACTGCAATCGGCAAGAGGATGAGGGAGATGGAGGTGGCAATGAGAGAGACGCTGGGGATTGAGGGGGTGAATGCGGGGCCTGCGGACGGGATGATTTTTGAGGCGCAGCCGGGCAAGCCTTCGATTGCCCAGGGCATCGAAGATGGCTATGGCAGGAAAGACCTCTTCTATCCTGCCGACAAGCGGCCTGGCTCGCGCATCAAGCGCCTTGCGGTATTCCGAAGAATGCTCGCGGCAAGCGAGCATGAGCCCATGGAAGAGCCCGGCATCTTCTTCTTCGACAGCTGCGTCTTTGGGGCAATAAGGACCATACCGACACTGCCACGGGACCCACGAAACCCTGAAGACATCGACACCAGGGCTGAAGACCACGCATGGGATGACATAGGCTACCGCCTCACGACCGT
>JGI24721J26819_10001039_pt1 | contig 31168 bp, 27 predicted proteins | sample YelNatPaOPGAMG01_FD_26819 | JGI IMG/M metagenome (IMG submission 26819) | reverse complement strand
ATAACATTTTCAATAACATACTGTAATACAGGACCAAGCACAATAAGGAATTATCAGATAGTGGATACAAGGCCGGCAAGGATGTCGTATGTAGGGTGCAGNGGAGGGACAAGTTGCGGGATAGCAGGAAGTATAATAACGTGGAATATGGGAGANTTAGCNCCATCAGGAGGGTCATGTCCGCAGGGGACAGTGAGATGGTGGGGAGTAGTGCAGCCGTAAAGAGGAGATGTAAAAAATGGAAAGAGAAAGAGAAATAAAAAGTAAAAAGAGATGGCAGATAGCAATAATGGTGGGGATGATATTGTTATTTGTAAGTGAGGTATATGCAGGATTGTATTTAAGGGTATTAGCAACAAGTGCATATACGTGTAACAGTTCAAACACAATGCCATTTCGGTTATTGATATATAACACAGGACCAAGTGCAGTAGCAGTAAATACGTTGGAAGTAAGATTCTGGTATAAAAGCAGCAGTGGAAAGACATACACAGTTGANTTTTATGACCAAAGGACGCAGCCAGATAACCAAACAAACATAGGAGCAACATTTACATATAATGCAAATACACCATCAGGATGCATAGAAGCAAATCAACAGGTAAGGGTGACATTTGGAGGAGGAGCAAGTATACCGGTAGGAGGGAGTTTAAAAGTAGATGGAGCAGTGCATTTTACAGATTACAGTGTATTTGACCCGGAGTGTGATGATTACACAGTAATAGGATCAACAACAGAGCACTGGGATTCACATTTTGGGTTATATCAGAATGGAGGGCTGGTAAATCAGGAAGGATATGGATATTCAGTGCCGCCGTGTGCAATCCCGAGTCCAACACCAACATCAACGCTGGTAGGGATATTAAATTGTGCGATAGACAGTGTAGGAGCAAATGANTGTGANTTTGTAAGGATAATAGATACAACACCAACGCCAACACCAACACGCACACCAACACCTACATATACAAGAACAAATACATCTACACCTACTTTCACAAATACATCCACAAGAACAAATACACCAACATTTACAAATACTGCAAGCCCTACGCCAACTTATACTAATACAAATACAAGGACTCCTACACCTACACCGACAAGCACACCAACTGCAACAGATACTTATACTAATACTAATACCAGAACGCCTACCCCAACCCCTACCAATACACCAACACAGACATTTACTTTTACTCATACTTCAACAAGGACATTTACTATTACAGTATCATCAGATACTCCAACAAATACTCCGACATATACAAATACATGGACAGCAACTCCTACTTATACAAATACTTCAACTGCAACCAGCACAAGTACAGCCACACCAACAAGAACACCTACACCTACAAATACAGATACTACTTCGCCGACATTTACACCGACAGCAACTCCAACAAGAACTGAAACACCTACATTTACTGATACTACATCTCCAACATCAACACCAACAAATACATCAACAAGGACAGTTACATCGACTCGGACAGCCACACCAACAATTACAGATACATTAGAATTTACTTTGACAGTAACAAGAACTCATACACCTACTTGGACAGTGACAAATACATACACAGAAACTTATACATTTACATTAACAAGAACTTATACTTCAACAAGGACATTGACATTTACCCCAACTGTCACATTAACTTATACAAATACATTTACTGTTACTGATACACCTACAATAACACCAACAACCATAGATTTTCCTTATTTATTAATAATAGAAGCATATAATGAAGCGGGAGAAAAAGTAAAACTAATTACAGAGGTTAGAATAAATAAAAATATTACCAATATTGAAACACTTTTTAATGGGAAAATTTCAAATATGTTTAATCCTGATGAATCCCCAATTGTTATAAGTATACCTGGTATCTGGACTCCCGAACAGATGGGACCGGGTATTGAAAGAATAAATTTTGCATGGGATGGATTAAATCAAAATGGCCAGAATATTGATAATGGTGTTTATTATATTAAAGTTTCTGTTCAGGATACCTATGGACATATACAGACAACTATTGTAGATGTTCAATTGTTACGAACAGAAGAGTATATAAAAGTAAATATTTTTAATGCAGCTGGCGAATTAGTTACATGGTTAGATAGTAAAAATATTTTAGGCAAAGAAATAAAACCTTCCATACCAGATGTTATATATATTGATAAAGGAAAAAAGATTGATATAGATTGTGGCAATGGAAATGTAATACAGTGGGATGGGAAAAATTCCAATGGCTATCTTGTTACAAATGGTTCTTATGAAATACAGGTTCAAATAAAAACAAAAGATGGATATAGCACAGTTTTTTCCAAAAAAGTTACTGTGTTTATTGAGCAAGATACAGATACAGTTCTTTATGACCCGCAAAATCCAGATTTATATCCTAAAATTTATCCAAATCCAAAAATTGCTGATTGGGATCAGGGTGAAATAACAATAGAATGGTTTAAATCAGCACAGGGTCAGATAAAAATAAAAATATATAATGTTGCAGGTGAATTGATTAAACAAATAAGAGATGATTTATCTTTAAAAAGTGTAAAATGGGATTTAAAAACAGATAGTGGAAAATCAGTATCAAGCGGTGCCTATATTATTGTTTTAGAAGCTAAGAAATCAACAGGAGAAAAAGAAGTAAAAATTGGTAAATTTTCAATAATAAAAGCAAGTAATTTAAATCAAACTGTAAATTAATAAATTTACAGAGCTTTCTATTGCCAAATTTATTATTTGCCAAATTGCCAAATTTTTTAATCTTTAAAATCCTGCAAATCTGGCAATCAGAAAATCTTGCAAATTACCATTTATTGCTCTTGACATATATTATTTAATAATATAAAATTTTGAAAAATTAAATCTTGAGGTGAGCGATGAATTCGTTAACAAAAATTATAACAAAAGAGATAGTTTTAAATAAAGATTTAGAAAGTGTTTTAAAAATATTGTTGTTTTCTTTTTTAACATTTCTTGCGTCCCTGGTAAGAATATATTTGCCATGGACGCCGATCCCGATAACATTACAGACATTTTCTCTTTTTGTTTCAGTGTATTATTTGAATCCAAAAGAAATAGGAATTTCGCAATCAATATATATATTAGCGGGTATTATTGGGTTACCTGTATTTGCAGCAGGTATTTCCGGTATGCTTGCTTTAGTTGGACCTACGGCAGGATACTTGCTTGGTTTTATTATTGCTGGCGTTATAATGTCAATATTAAAAGAAAAAGTTAAAATAATGCCATTTATAATGTTTTGTATATTTGTTTTAGGAACAATAATTATTTATTTGTTTGGAATTCTTCATCTTTTTATTATTTATAAAATTGATATAATTACAGCAATTAAAATAGGAGTGACTCCATTTATAGCAGGGGATATACTTAAAATAATTCTGGCATCGATATTTAGTTTAAAGAATAAGAATTAATAATATTTTATTTCAAATGGTTTTGATTTGCCAATGCTGGCTTATCACCATAAGAGGAAGTAGAAGTTATGATACCTTCCAATGAATTAAATTTACAACAGGGATTAAAGCAGGAATTAGGATTAAGATTAACGCCAGAAATGCGTTTAAGAATTGATATTCTGCAGGCAACTAATCTTGAATTAACAGAAATACTAAACAGGGAAATAGAGGAAAATCCTATAATAGATGATATTATTTTACCTGAAGATGAAGCAGTAATAGAAAATAAAACAACTAAAGAAAAGGAAGTAGAGCAGGAAATAAATTTTGATAACAAAGACGCAAGAATGGATGAAATAGAACCGGAAGATTATGAAAATTATTTTGATTCTGATACTTATTTAAAAGAAGATAATTTTTATGAAAAAAATCCGGAATTTGATAAGTTAAATGACAAAAATTTAGTTAATGCAACAAGCGTTGATATGAGTTTGCATTCATTTCTTATTAAACAATTAAACGAATTAAAAATAGATGATGAAAATTATAATATTATTTATAATTTAATTTCTTTTATAAATGATGATGGATTGCTTTCTGACACTCTTGAAAATATTTCTTTATATACCGGTATAGAAATTGATAAATTAAAAAGGGCACTTGATATAATGCATAACTATGGTTTTGAACCAATTGGAGTTGGCGCGGCAAATGTCCGAGAATCTTTATTACTTCAATTAAAACAAAAAGGATTAAAAGATTCTCTTGCATATAAAATAATTGAAAAAGAATTTGATTTATTAACACGACAAAACTACGATAAGTTATCTGCGATTTTTAAAGTAAAAAAAGAAGATATAAAAAAAGCAGAGGCAATAATAAAGGGATTATCTCCATATCCGGGTAGAACATTTTCAGGGGAAACAGAAATTTTAAATAAAATTCAGTTTAGAAAAATAAATAACAGTGAATATATAACTCCTGATATTTTTGTTGAAGAAGATGAGAATGGTAAATTTAAAGTAAAAGTATTAAATGAATATCCTGAAATAGTAATTAATAAAAAATTACTGGAAGAATATAAAGGGAAAAAGGAAACAAAGTCATTTATAAAATTATATGAAAATAAAATAAAGGCTTTAACCTCTGCGCTTTTAGACAGGAGTAAAACTATCAAAGCAATAGTTGAAAAAATACTTGAAAAACAGGAAGAATTTTTAAAAAACGAAGAATCCGGATTAAAACCATTGACTTTAAAGGAAATTGCAGAGACAGCAGGAGTGCATGAATCAACAGTAAGCAGGGTTGTTTCGAGAAAATATATACAGATGCCATACGGGGTTATTCCTTTGAAAAAATTTTTTGCAACAGGAATGGAAACTGCGCAGGGTTCAATTTCAAATGTTGTAATAAAAGAAAAAATCAAACAGATGATTGAAAATGAAGATACTTATAATCCGTTAACAGATACAGAAATAGCTGCCAAATTAAATAACGAAGGTATTCCGGTAGCAAGACGGACTGTTACTAAATATAGAGAACAATTAGGAATTTTATCTGCTAATTTAAGAAAAAAATAAAAGATGTAATTATATTGATATTATTTGACATTATTGAATTTATGTGTTAATTTATAATTGATATCTCGGCTTTTAATAAATTTAAAAGGAGGTATGTGGTGCAGATATTTATTACAGGCAGACATATTACATTAACCAGTGCTATAAAAAATTATGCACAAAAAAAATTTGAAAAATTAAATGATTATTTTGATTTTAAACAATCAGGTGAATTACATATTACTATTGAAGTTCAGAAATACAGGCATATTGCAGAAGGAGTGCTGCATTCAAAACAACACGAATTTACTGCAAAAGTTGAAACAAAAGATATGTATTCATCCATAGATATGCTTGAGGCAAAACTTTTAATTCAGGTTAAAAAACATAAAGAACGTATAGTAAAAGGTGAAAAAATAAAAAATAAAAGATTAAATTTACTTGCCAATATTACCAATATTAAAACGATGAAAGGTGAAAAATATAATGAAATTATAGAAGAGGACTTGCAGGCATTAAAACCTATGAATACAGAAGAAGCAATAGAAGAATTAGAAACATNAGATGAAAAAATAATGTTGTTTTATAATATTGATTTTAATAAAGTTAGTTTATTAAGAAAAAGAAAAGATGGAAAATTTGGTTTAACTATATCTAAATTTTAATTTATTAGAGGTGCGGGATGAGGATACTGGATTTTCTTAATAAGGATGCAATTGAGTTAAATTTAAAATCCAATAATAAAAAAGAAGTAATTGAAGAATTAGTTGAGGTTTTAAATAAAAAAGGATTATTACTTGACAAAAAAGCTGTCCTTGATTCGTTATTTGAAAGGGAAGAATTAGGAAGCACAGGTATAGGACAGGGTATTGCTATACCTCACAGTAAGACCAAGGGAGTAAAAGAACTTGTCGGTGTTTTAGGAATATCAAAAAAAGGAGTTGATTTCGAAGCTCTTGATGGAGAGCCGGTAAATATATTTTTTCTTTTATTAACTTCGGAAGGTGCGGCCGGGCTTATGTTAAAAGCTCTTGCAAGAGTATCTAATTTTTTAAAAAATAAATTTTATAGAAAAAAAATTTTAGAAGCAGCCAGTAAAGAGGATATTATTCAGATAATTGAAGATGAAGAAAAATTAAAACAATAAAATTATTATATTATTTTTTGTTAATAAGGAAAAGAAAAAATGAATTATATAACTGTAAAACAATTTTATAATGATAATAAAAAAAAATTGGATTTAAAAATTGTTACAGGGGAAGAATTCTTATCTAAAAAAAAAATTATAATTTCTGACATTAACAGACCGGGACTTGCTTTAGCAGGATTTTTTGATTATTTCCCTTTTGAAAGAATACAAATATTTGGGAAAACAGAATTTACTTATTTAAAAAAAATAGGAAAAGAGAAATCACAAAAGGTTTTAAATAAATTATTTAGTTATAATATTTGTTGTGTAATAATTTCCAGAAGTTTAAAACCCCCATTTAATTTTGAGATGATTGCCAAAAAAAATAAAATCCCAGTTATTATATCTTCTGTTTTTACCACAAAATTAATAAGTTCTATAATGATTTATCTTGAAAGAAAATTGGCTCCTAAAATTACAATACACGGAACTTTTATTGATGTTTATGGAATAGGCGTATTATTGATAGGAAGAAGTGGAATAGGTAAGAGTGAAATAACACTTGAACTTATTAAAAGAGGTCATAGATTAATTTCTGATGATATAATAGAGATAAGAAAGATGAGTGATGATGTTTTAGAGGGTTTTGGATTAGACGTCGTACAACATCATATGGAAATCAGGGGTGTAGGTATAATAGATGTTAAAAATCTGTTTGGCGTCGGAGCAGTACGTGGTTCCCAAAAAGTAGAATTAATAGTTCATCTTGAAGAATGGGAAAAAAGTAAAAATTACGAACGTCTGGGTATGGAAGAACAATACGAGGAGATGTTGGGAGTAAAAGTTCCTAAAATAATTTTGCCTGTAAAACCCGGTAGAAATATGAGTGTTATTATTGAAGTTGCAGCAATGACCCAGAGACTAAAATCCCAGGGATATAACCCTGCCAGAGAATTAAATAAAACAGTGCTTAAATGGATGAGAAAGGATGGGAAAGATGCAATGGTTGAATAAATGGTTATATCCTGGAATAAAAATTAAAAGATGGCTAATTCTTTTTATTTTGAGTTTTATTGTAATGTTTGTCGGTTTTTCCGGGATAATCGGCGGTTTTTTTAATTTTATAAAAATTGAAAAAATAAATTTTGATAATTTTTTCTATCGATTACATAAATTAAAATTTATAGACTATTTGCTTTTTTTACTTGGTTTTATAGGCGTATTTTTAGCTATTAGAAGAACGTATTTTTCCATTCTTGCCATATTTGGACCGCATAGAGAAAGAGAATTCATAAATATTGCATATCAAAAAGCAAAATTAAAAAGAGGGCCAAAAATCGTAGCAATCGGTGGTGGAACAGGTATGCCCAATGTTTTAAGGGGATTAAAACAGTATACATCAAATCTGTCTGCCATTGTTACTGTTGCTGATGACGGTGGCTCGTCCGGCAGATTGCGCAAAGATTATAATGTTCTTCCACCCGGTGATATACGAAATTGTATTGTGGCTCTTGCTGACGAAGAAACATTATTGGGTAAATTATTTCAGTATAGATTTGAAAAAAAAGGTGAACTTGCGGGGCATAGTTTTGGCAACCTTTTTTTAACTGCATTAACTCAGATAATCGGGGATTTGCCTAAAGCAATAAATGAATCATCAAAAGTTTTGGCTGTTAGTGGCAAGGTATATCCTGTTACGCTCGATAATATAGTTTTAAAAGCAAAATTAAAAGGTGGAAGAAAAATAACAGGCGAATCTAATATAACAAAAGCCAAAGGTGAAATAGAAAGGATTTATATTTCACCTGAAAAATGCAAAGCATATCCGGCAACAATAACAGCAATAAAATCAGCAGATATTATCACATTTGGCCCTGGAAGCCTTTTTACGAGTGTTATTCCAAATCTTTTGGTGTCTGGAATAGTAGATGCGATAAAAAGGTCAAAAGCGTTAAAAGTATATATATGTAATATAATGACACAGCCGGGTGAAACGACAAATTTCAGAGTTTCAGACCATATAAAAGCGATTTTTAATCATACAGGTGCAAAAATTATTGATTGTGTAATAGCAAATAATAAATTGCCGGATATTAAAATTTTAAAAAAATATGAAAAAGAAAATTCATATCCTGTTGAGATAGATAAACACGAAATTGCAAGATTAGGAGTAAAACTTCTCGAAGGGCAATTATTTAAACCAGGCAAATATATAAGGCACGATCCTGAATTACTAGCAAAAATGATTATGAAGTTAATTTTTATATAAATGGTGAATAAAAATGACTGGTATCCTTATAATTTCTCATTTTACACTTGCAGAGAGTTTGAAACAAACAGCAGAATTAATAATTGGGAAAAGAGAAAATGTATCAACACTCTCCTTATCCAAAAATGAAAAAGTTGAGACCTTTGCAGAGAGATTAAAAAACGAAGTTGATAAATTAAATAAAGGTTCTGGTGTTATTATTTTTTCAGATATGTTCGGAGGCACTACCTCAAATGTTGCCTTAAGTCTTTTTGCCGACGATGATAATATTAAAATAATAACAGGTTTTAATTTGCCTATTGTTATTGAAGCAATTATGCATTCGTCAAAAACTGCAAAAGAACTTTTAAAGATGCTTATGGAACGAAAAGACAAAACAATAGTTGACGCAAAAGCAATCTTTAAAAAGAGGTAATATTTATGCCAATATTGCTTGCAAGAATAGATGACAGATTGATACATGGACAGGTTATTGCCGGATGGGCTCAAANATTAAAAGTAGAGCATATTATTGTTGTAAATGACGAGATAGTTAATAATGATATGCAAAAGTTTCTTTTCAGGATGGCAACTCCAAATGAAATTAACTTATCAATTTTTTCAGTACAGGAAGCAGCAGAAAAAATAAAAAATCGGGCATTTGATAATGAAAATGTGATGCTGCTTTTTAAAAGCCCGGAAGATGTTTACAGATTATTAAAAAATGGAGCAAGATTAGGAGAAGTAAATGTGGGTGGTATGCATTTTGCAAAAGATAAAATTCAATTATTTGATGCGATTTTTGTAGATAACCGGGATGTTGAAATGTTTGAAAAACTTAAACAATTAAATGTTGTTTTGGAAGTTAGAATGGTTCCAACGGATCCAAAAAAAGATATTCTTAAAGCAATTGACGAAAAAATTTATAAAAAAGACAACTACAAAGGAATTGAAAACAATGGCAACTGAAAAAATAGTTTTAATTTCATTTTTAGCTGCACTTTTGGAATTGGATACATTTTTTATTGGAATGACATTACTGTCACAGCCAATTATAGCAGGTGCTTTGGCGGGTTTGATATTTAATAATATTTATGTTGGTATTTATATCGGCGCTATTGTGCAATTGATATGGATAATGCCGCCTGTTGGTGCATTTGTACCACCATCTTCTTGTGCAATAGCATTATCAACAACAGTAATGTCCTTGTTTTTCTTTGATATCTTACAGGAAACAGATAAGAATTCAATTATGATGTTTTGTCTGATTATTGGTGTTTCATTTGGATATTTTGTCGGTCAGATGGACATATGGAACAGAAAACTGAACACTTTAATTATGCATAGCTTTGAAAATCAAATTCAACAGGGTAATGTTATTTATTTATTCGTAATTCAGTTGTTATCTTTTTTAGCAAAATATATACGTGATGTTATTGGATATCTTGCTTTATTTATATTTGGCATACCGCTATCTATAAAAATATTTCTTACATTGCCACCACAGATTTTATATGGATTAAAATTAGCTTTCTGGATTGTCCCAATCATCGGATTTGCAGTTATATTTAATTATTTTAGAACAAGAATTGGTTCAATATTTCATGGATTGGTTTTATTGGCTTTTTATTTTATTTTTATGTTTTATAAAGAAAATATTGCTATACTTTTTACATTGGTTATATTGATATCTTTATTATTAATTCATAATACTATATGGAAAGAAAGGTTGGAAAAAAATTGAAAATCAGAAAATTGATTGAACTGTTGTGGGCAGGAATAAAATTAAATTTTATTCAAACATCATGGAATTTTGAACGGCTTCAAAATATTGGCTTTCTATTTTCAATTATACATATTTTGAAAAGGATATATAAAGAAAAAAAACAAAATTTATTATTGTCAATTAAAAATCATTTGGAATTTTTTAATACGCATATATTTTTTTCATCTGCAGTTTTAGGGGTAATGGCAAGACTGGAGGAAGATATAAAAGATGACAACCCGGAACAAAAAAACAAAGAGATAAATGACATAAAAAACGGGATTATGGGACCGCTTGCTGCTATTGGGGACGCTTTATTTTGGAGTGGTATAAGGCCGCTGGCACTTTTAATAGGTGTTGGATTAATTTGGCTTTATAATTATGATTTTAAAATCTGGGCATTAGCATCCCTGATTTCAGTTTTACTGTATAATATCCCTAGGGTTTTGATAAAATATTATTTATTATTTAAATCGTATTTTCAATTTCAGGAATTGCTTTTGTTAATTCAAAAAATCAGATTTCAGGATATATTAAAATCAATTAAACTATTAGGTATGGGTATTTTAGGCATAATAATGGCTGGATATCTGAATTTCAAAGATAAAGGTGTTATATCTAATAAAATATTAGAATCAATTGTTTTAATTGTTTTTTTTATTTTTATGGTAAGGGCTTTTAAAAAAAAGATTTCTGTATTTTCTGTTTTTATGACTGTTGTAATTGGCACTATTATTTTTTCATATATAATAGCAGGAAAATAGGTGATAAAGATGCGATATGCCAAAAAAATAAAATTAGTTAATAAATTAGGTATCCATTTAAAAGCAGCTGCCACATTTGTAATGACCGCGGAAAAATTCAAGTCAGAAATAAAAGTTAAATATAATAATATTGAGGCAGATGGTAAATCAATTATAAGTATTTTAAGTCTTGGTGCGCCCTATAATAGTGAAATTGAGATAATTACAAATGGGAGTGATGCAAAAGAAGCAATTGTTAAATTGGAAAAACTAATAAAAAATAAATTTGGTGAAAAAGAATGATGTATAAAGGAATACCGGCATCTCCGGGTATAATAATAGGAAAAGTATTTATTATTTCTAAAAATTTAGAGCCTGTGCATACAGAAAAAATAAAAGTTGTAAACCCTGAAAAGGAAATAACTCGTTTAAAACAGGCGATTGAAAAGACAAAAAATGAAATTTTATTAATTAAAGAAAAGATAATTTCTGATATTGGTAATAAGGATGCTGATATTTTTAATGCTTATATTATGTTATTAAATGACAAATCATTTGTTGAAAAAGCTGTTAATTTAATAAAAGATGAAAGTGTTAATTCTGAATATGCTTTGCATATGATACTACAGGAATATGTAAAATTATATAGTAATATTTCGGATAATTATTTAAAAGAAAAAATTATAGATATAAAAGGTTTGTTTGAAAAAGTAATTAAAAATTTATCAGAAGAACCGTCAAAATTATTTCCCCAGAAAGGCAAATGGATAATTGTTGCAGAAGATTTGTCTCCCGCGGATACTGCTGAAATGGATAAAAAAAATATACTTGGTTTTGTTACAGAGACAGGTGGAGCCACATCTCACACAGCAATTGTTGCAAGATCGCTTGAGATACCTGCTGTTGTTGGTTTAAAAAGCATTACAAAACAGATCAAAACAGGTGACCTGGCTGTTGTTGATGGCGAAAAGGGCATAGTTTTAATTGACCCGACTCCGGAATCTTTGGAAGATTATAAAAGAGAGCAGATAAAATATTCAATTAAAATAAATATATTAAAGAAATTAAAAAAATTAGAAGCTGTTACACTTGATAAACATAAAATTATTTTAAATGCAAATATTGAGTTTCCTGAAGAAGTTAATGTAGTAAAAGAACACAATGCAGATGGCATAGGTCTTGTTAGAACAGAGTTTATATATATCAATAGAACTAATTTACCAACAGAAGAAGAACAATTTTTAATTTATAAATCAATAGTTGAAAAAATGTCGCCTAAACCAGTTACTATCAGAACACTTGATATAGGTGGAGATAAATTTCTTCCATATATTAAGATATCGCCGGAACAAAATCCTTTTTTAGGACTTAGAGCTATTCGACTTTCGCTTTCAAATGTAAATATATTTAAAAATCAATTAAGAGCTATTTTACGTGCTTCTGCATTTGGCAAGGTTAAACTTATGTTTCCTATGATTTCAACCATAGAAGAATTTATTGCATCCAAAAATATTGTATATGAAGTTATGGATGATTTAAAAAGAAAGAAAATTGCTTTTGATGAAAATATTAATATTGGAATTATGGTTGAGGTGCCTTCTGCAGTAATAATGGCGGATGAACTTGCAAAAATATCAGATTTTTTCAGTATAGGCACAAATGATTTAATACAATATACACTTGCAGTTGACAGGGGCAATGAAGCAGTTGTATCATATTATAATCCTTTGAATCCTGCTATTTTGAGGTTAATAAAGAAAACAGTAGAAAGTGCACATAAAAATTTTAAAAGTGTTTCTGTTTGTGGAGAAATGGCAGGAGAACCACATCTTGCATTTCTTTTACTTGGCCTTGGAGTGGATGAATTATCTGTTAGCCCTGCATCAATACTTCAGGTAAAAAAGGTAATAAGAAATGTTAATTTCAAAGATGCGTTTCAGGTTGCAGAAACAATTTTAAAAATGGAAAAAGCAGAAGAAATAAAAGATTTACTTTATAAAAGCGTAAAGTCGTATTTGATAAATAAATAATAGGAGCAGAAATGAAAATAAAGAAAGCTGTAATCCCTGTTGCAGGACTTGGAACCAGATTTTTACCTTATACAAAAGCAATACCTAAAGAAATGTTGCCAATAATGGATATCCCTGTTATTCATTTTATTGTAGAAGAAGCGATTTCATCAGGTATTGATGAAATATTACTGGTAACGTCAAAAGATAAAAAGTGTATAGAAGATTATTTCAAACCAAATGCAAAACTTGAGAAATTTTTAAGAGACAGAAAAAAAATAGATTGTTTAAAACAATTAAAAAGGGTCCCAGACAATTTTAAATTATATTCCATAATTCAAAATGAACCTAAGGGATTAGGGCATGCAATATTACTTGCTGAAAAATTTGTTAGAAATGATTATTTTACTGTTTTTTTACCCGATGATTTGATTTTTTCAAAAAAACCAGTAATTAAACAAATGATTGAAATATTTGAAAAATATAAAAAACCTGTTGCGGCTATTGAAAAAATAGAAAGAAAAAAAATTAGTTCTTATGGAATAATCAAACCCCAAAAAATAAGAGATGGTCTTTATAATGTTGTTGATATAATTGAAAAGCCGGCTCCTCAAGAAGCGTTTTCTGATCTTGGTATAGTTGGAAGATATATTTTACCCCCACAGATTTTCAATCATATTAAAAGAAATCAAACAAATATAAGAAAAGAAATTCAACTAACAGATTCTTTAAAAAAGTTAATCAATACAACAGGTCTTATAGGATATGAATTTGATGGAATGAGATGCGATACCGGAGATAAAACAGAATACATGCTGGCAATATTCAGATATGCATCAATAAAGAAAGAATTAACGAAAAAATTCAAGAAAGAGATAAAGAAAATATTTAGGTTTTGATTTCTTTTAAAATTAGGATAAAATAAAATTTCAAAATAAATTTAATCGGTGAACAATGTGTCAAGAATATTAATTATTGGTGGAAATGCAGCCGGAATGAGTGCAGCTGCAGAAGCAAAAAGAATTAATCCTGATTCAGAAGTGGTTGTATTTGAAAAGGGCAATAATATTTCTTATGGTGCCTGCGGATTGCCATTTTTTATAAGTGGGGAAATACAAAAGATAGAAGATTTAATTGTATTAAAACCGGAGCAAGCCAGATTAAAAAAAGGGGTGGAGGTTAAATTAAATTGTGAAGTAATATCATTAGATACAGAAAATAAAAAGATGAAAGTTAATAATATGAATGAAAATATAATAGAAGAGTATAATTATGATAAATTAATAATTGCAACAGGCGCAACACCTGTAAAACCGGAAATAAAAGGTATTGAAAGTGAAGGGGTGTTTTTTTTAAGAACATTAAACGATGGCATTAAATTAAAAAAATTTATTTCAGAAAAAAAACCCAGAAGTGTTGTTATTATTGGAGAGGGACATATAGCATTAGAAATGTCAGAGAGTTTCAAAAGGTGTGGAATTAATGATATAAATATAATAGCAAAGAGAGAACATTTGTGCTGGTGGCTTGATAAAGATATGGCAGATATTGTTGAAAATAAATTGAATGAAAATAAAATTAAAGTAATAAAACAAAAATCCGTTGATTCTATTGAAGAAAAGGATGATAAATTAAATGTTATACTGGGAAACGAAAGGATAGAAACAGATTTTGTTTTTATAAGCCAGGGAATGCGACCCAATACAAAATTAGCAAAGGAAGCAGGGCTAAAATTAGGAATGCGAGGCGCAATTGAAGTTAACAATTTTATGGAGACGAGTTGCAAAGATATATATGCTGCAGGTGACTGTGCCACTGTTTATAATATAGTTGAAAAAAGATTTATTTATATGCCAAGAGGAACCACGGCAAATAAGCAGGGTAGATATGCTGGAATAAATGCGGCAGGAGGTAGCTTTGAGTTTAAAGGTATTACAGCTGTAATGGCTTTTAGATTTTTTGATTTAGAAGTTGCTCGGGCAGGTATCTGGGATGAAGAGGCTCAAAGGACAAAAATAGATTATAAATCAATAGTTATTAAATCAATAACCCGCGCTGGTTACTATCCGGGTGCCAAAAAAATTTTTATAAAATTAACTGCTGATGCAACAACAAAAAAACTTATAGGTGCACAGATTGTTGGCGGAGAAAATGTTTCTAAGAGAATAGATATATTATCTGCTTGTTTATATAACAATATGAAAATAGATGATATGGTGCATCTTGATTTTTGTTATTCTCCACCTTTTACACCTGTCTGGGAACCGGTGCACATTGCAATTAACAAATTATATAAAGAATTAAAATAGGTAATTTTATGACAAAAACTTTTATTTTAGATTTAGATAATAAAGAGATAAAAAATTTATTAAAACAAAATTTAAAAGATAACGCTATTAATGAACTTGAATTCATTGATTTTTTGTTTATGGAAATAGATGATAAAAATGATATCCCTGTAAATATTCATATTTTTTTAAAAAAAGCAGTTGATAAAAATATTTTAATTTCAATTAAACAAAATTTTCAGGAAAAAATTGGCAGAAAAATAAAATATTGTTTTAAGTATGATTCTTCTGTTGATTTATCAGATAAATTAATGGAATACTGGTGCTTTTTTTGTGAAGAGATGCAGGAGATGAAAGTGTGGCTTGAAAATACCACGCCCCGCTTAATCGATAATAAACTTTTAATAGAATGTGAAAATGGATTTGTTTTTAATAAATTAAAAGAACAGATAATAGCAGCAAAAATACAACACAGGTTTAATTTGTTTTTTAATGTGGATAAAAAGATTGAAATATTAGAAAGTAAAAATAAACAGGAACCCCTAAAAATAATTAATAAAAAAATAGAAGAAGTAAATAATACTGATTATTCTGAAAGTAAAGTTTTAACAAATGATACCATAAAAGGCAATATAACAAACATTGAAGAAATAGTAAAAGAGGGAAAATATATTATTGAAGGCAGGATTTTTTATGATAATAAAAGTTTAATAAGAGAATTAAAACGAGAAAAAGATAAATCAATTTTTTATCTTGTTTCTTTTTATATAACCAATGAAAAAGATACAATTAAAGCGATGACATTTCTGGATGAAGGTGACGGGCTTTTGAAAAAAATAGAAAATATTAAATATGCCAGATTGCAAGTTGATGTTAAATATAATGAAAAGGAAGAAGAATTAGTTGCCCATATCAAGAAAATGAATGAGATAGCAGCACCGCGTATCATTGATAATGCATTATATAAGAGAGTAGAACTTCATGCCCATACTAAATTAAGTGCGATGGATTCTGTTTTATCTATGGAAGATTATATTGATACAGCTATTGATTGTGGACATAAGGCGGTTGCGATAACAGACCATGGCGTAATTCATTCATTCCCCCAGGCATTTAAATATGCAAAGAAGAAAAAATTAAAATTGATTTTTGGAATGGAGGGGTATTTAATTGATAAAGAAGAAAAGAGTAAAGAAAATATACCTTTTCACATCATAATTTTAGTAAAAAATAATGCTGGTTTAAAAAATTTATATAAAATTGTTTCAGATTCTCACATCAAATATTTTTACAAAAAACCAAGGATATTAAGAAAAGAAATAGAAAAATACAGAGAAGGATTACTTCTTGGCACGGCATGCAATCAAGGAGAACTTTTTAAAGCAGTATTAGACGGAAAATCAGAGGAAGAATTAGAAAAAATTGTAAAGTTTTATGATTATTTAGAAATCCAACCAAAATGTAATAATTATTTTTTAGTAAATAATAAAACTGTTTCTTCGGAAATTCGACTACAGGAAATAAATAAAAAAATTTATGAATTAGGAAAGAAGTTTAATAAACCAGTGGTTGCAACAGGAGATATTCATTTTTTAAAGCCAGAAGATAAAATTTTTAGAGAGGTCCTGCTGTTTGGCCAGGGTTATGATGACTTTGATGAAACTGGCAGTGCTGACTTGAGCTTTAAGACAACCGATTGGATGCTTGCTGAATTTTCGTATCTTGGTGAACAGGAAAGTAAAGAAGTGGTTGTTGAAAATACAAATATGATATGTGATATGATAGAAGATAACATACAGCCAGTACCAGAAAAACCATATCCGCCGCAGATAAAAGGTGCAGAAGAAGAAATTATTAAAGTAACAAATGAAAATGTAAAAAAAATTTACGGTGAAAATATTCCTGAGTTAATACAGAAAAGAATAAAAAAAGAACTGGACTCTATAATTAATAATAATTATGCTACTTTATTTTATCTTGCTAAAAAAATGGTAGAACAATCTATGAAAGATGGTTATATAGTTGGATCCAGAGGTTCGGTGGGTTCATCTCTTGTGGCTTTTTTATGTGGAATAACAGAGGTTAATCCCTTGCCAGCGCATTATTTATGCAGTAAATGTAAATATATTGAGTTTGTAAATACAGATATGGTTGGCATAGATTTGCCTGAAAAAAAGTGTCCACAATGCAGTAGTCAATTAAATAGGGATGGTTATAATATACCTTTTGAGACATTTATGGGATTTAAAGGAGATAAAATTCCGGATATTGATTTAAATTTTTCAGGTGAGTATCAGGAACGTATCCATAAATTTATAATTGATTTATTTGGCCAGGAAAAAGTGTTTCGTGCAGGTACAGTTATTACGATGCAGGAAAAGGCAATAAAAAAGGATTTTGTTAATAAATATATAGAAAAAATAGGTCGTAAATTAAAAAAAGCAGAAATAGAGCGACTGGCAAAGGGATGTGCAGGCACAAAACGCTCAACGGGTCAACATGCAGGTGGTTTAATGCTTGTCCCAGAAGACAAAGAAATTTATGATTTTACACCAATACAATATGCACCCAAAGAGGATATAATAATTACTCATTTTGAATGTGAAATGTTACATGACACACTTGTTAAATTAGATGCATTGGGTCATGACCTGCCAACAAGTCTGAAAAGATTATGTTCTGAATTAAAAATAAATGTTGAGCAGATACCATTAAATGATAAAAAAACAATGAAACTATTCAGTGATATGAAAATTATAGGATTAAATCCTGATAATTATTTTAATAAAGTAGGTGTCCTTGGTATTCCTGAATATGGAACGAAATTAACAAGAGAGATACTTGAATTTACTAACCCCAAAACTTTCAGCGAACTTATTTATATTTCAGGAATATCACACGGTGAAGATGTCTGGCGAAATAACGCTTATGATTTGATAAAAGATAAAAAAGCAACGTTACGCCAGGTAATTTCTGTAAGAGATGATATTATGAATTTTTTAATTTCAAAAGGACTATCTCCGGATAAAGCATTTACTATTATGGAAAAAGTAAGGAAAGGGAAGGGTATATCAAAAGAAGAAGAAGATATAATGAAAAAACATAGAATTCCTGATTGGTATATAAATTCGTGTAAGAAAATAAAATACCTGTTTCCCAAAGCACATGCAACAGCTTATGCTATTATGTCATTTAGAATAGCATATATAAAAGTATATTATCCACTTTATTTTTATGCTGATTATTTTACCCGTGAAAGAGAGGGCTTTGAATATGAATTTATAAATATGAATTTTAATAATATAAAAAAATTATTGGAAACTTTAAGATTGAAACATTCCCTTGAGAAAAAAGAAGAAATACAATTCAAAGTTTTGGAAGTTTTACTCGAAGCAAAAGAAAGAGGTATAGAATTTTTAAATGTGGATTTGTATGAATCAGAAGCAGAAGTTTTTAAAGTAAAAGACAATAAGATACTGGTGCCATTATCACTTGTTCCGGGTTTGGGAGAAAAAGTGGCAGAATCTATTGTGCGGGAAAGAAACAATGGTAAATTTACTTCAATTGAGGATTTACTTAAAAGGACAAAACCAAAACCCAATAAAAATGTTATAAATTTTATGAAAGAAAATAAGATTTTAGATAAATTACCGGAAACAGACCAGACGATTTTATTTTAATTAAATGGAGTAATAACAGTTAAATGCAATATGTGAAAATAAATAAAATTATATTATTTTTAATATTTTTAATATTTTTTTTTATTATATCACTATATGCTTTATATATATTAAAATCCACTCCTTATTATTTATTTGTTGTTTACATTTATATTTTTTCAATAGCATATTTTTTTTATAAAGATATTAAATTGGAAGCAACTTTATTTTATAAAACTGTTTTTTTCTTTATTGCTGTAATACTGATATCCTGGGGACAGCATGTTTTTTCATTTTTTGACCACCAGAGAATAGCAGAGGGAACAATATTTTTTGTAATTGGAATTATTTTTCTGATTTTTTCATATAACAAAAATGCTGATCCATATATGGCTCTTAAAGAAAAAAATAATAAATTTGTGTATGAAAAATTTTTTGTTTTTTTACTTTTGATACTTTCATTTATTGCAAGGGCTTATAATCTTGAGAAATTTTTTCCTGGNGTATGGTATGACGAAGCACAAAATGGTTTCGAAACTTTGCGACTTATGGATTCAAAAGAAGTNGAGTTTTTTATAACCAGATATACCTATATGCCTTCTATGTTTTTTTATATTTCTTCTGTTTTTATTAAGATATTTGGATTTAATATTATTTCTTTGCGCTTGGTTTCAGCGTTTTTAGGTACTTTGAGTGTTATTGCTTTTTATTTTTTATTAAAAGAAATCTTTAAAAACTGGCTAATTGCAATTTTTGGTGCCTTAATTTATTCTTTTTCAAGATGGAATTTAAATTTTTCAAGAATTGCTTTTTTAGGTATTTTAACAGTATTATTGCTTACTTTATTTGCATATTTTTATTTAAAGTCAATAAATACAAATAAAAAAATATTTTTAATTTCTGCGGGAGTTTGCCTCGGATTGACTCATTATACTTACAGCGTGGCATATTTTATCCATTTTTTAATATTATTACATTTTTTATATTTATTTATTAAGAATTATAAGTTGTTTTTAAAAGAAAAATTAAAAATTTATTTTCTTTTATATCTTATTGCAATTTTTATTTCATTGCCATTAATTGTTTATGCAATAAAAAATCCTGCATTGTTTTTTCAGCGGGCAAATGATATCTCTTTTTTTGGTGAGATAAAAAACAGTCAATCCTTAACTCCTTTAATAAAAAATATTGAGTCGTATTTATTATCTTTTAATTTTGAAGGGGATTATAATGGCAGGCATAATATTTATAAAAAACCGCTTTTTGATTATTTAACAGGTATTTTTTTTGTTATTGGCTTTATATATTCACTATTAACACCACGTTTTAGATTTTTTGTTTTATGGTTAATAATTATGTATATTCCCGGAATTATTTCTATAAGCATTGAGACGCCGCAATTTTACAGAATTATAGGAGCTATGCCGGCTGTTTTTATCATAGTTATATTAGGCATTACAAAATCTATAGGTGTTTTAAATTTAATAATTAAAAATAAAAAATTTGTTTATTCAATTTATTTAATAACTGCGATTTTTATTATTTCAATGAATATTTATCAGTATTATTTTTTATATCCTAAAGAAGAAGGAACATATCTTTCATTTTCACCAGAGGCAACAAGAATAGGCAAATTTATAAATGAAAAAAAAGATTATCTTGTAATTGTTTCGCCTGCTAAAAATATGTATGGCTTTTATCAATGGGAACAAAAAGTTATATGTGACTTTATGACATATAAGAAAACAGATTATAAGAATTTAATAGATTCTATGGTTGTTTATAGGGCAGAATTGGATTATTTAAAGAAAAAAGGCATTGCTGTTATATTAAGGCCAACAGATACAAAAGAAATAGAAAAAATAGAAAAACAGTATTCAAATAAATTTGTAAAAGAAGAATATAAAAATCCTTTTAATAATGAACCAATTTTTTATTGTTATTATATTGATAAAAATGATATTATTGTATCAAAGGATGAAAATTTAATAATAAGAATGGAGTAAAATTTGAAAAAAAATCTTGAATTTTCAATTGATAGAAATTTTATTGCTTTTAAAGATACTTTGAGTGTAAAAGAAGCAATAAGAAGAATCAGAAAAAGCGCAAGGGAAGATACTATTTTTTATGTATATGTTGTTGATGAGAGAAGGTTGTTAATAGGAGTGGTATCAATACGCTCTTTGCTTATTTCTGCGCCTAACAAAAAATTAAAAGATATTATGACAACCAGATTGACTGTTGTAAATGAAAAGATGGATGATGAGGAAATTTCAGAATTGTTTTTAAAAACCAAGTTACTTGCATTGCCTGTTGTTGATGATGCATATAGATTAATAGGAACAATGACTCTAAAAGAAGCGATTAATGTTGTAAGGATGGAAAATGCAGAAGATGTTTTAAAAATACAAGGGGCTGATATAAATGCTTTTGATAAATCTCCGATGAAAAGAATTCAATCAAAATTTCCATGGCTTATTACTACTATAATAAGTGGAATAATATGCGGTTTTATTGTTGGGTTTTATGAGCCGGCTTTGAAACATATAATAGCCCTGGCTTTTTTTATTCCACTTATAACTGCAATGGGCGAAAGTGTTGCAGGTCAATCATCTGCAATAGTTATAGAAGGATTGTTATTGGGAAGAATAAAGGAAAAGTCGTTTTTGTCATTAATTATAAGACAATTTATAGAAGGTCTAATTATTGCTTTTTTTCTTGCTTTGCTTGTATGGGTTATTTGTTTTTTCTGGTTAAAAGATTTTTTAATAGCAAATATTATTGGGTTTACTATACTCTTTGCTATCCTGATTGCTACAATAAATGGAACCCTGGGTCCTGTAATTCTTAAAAAAATTAATGTTGATCCTGTTGTTTCCACAAATCCATTAATTTTTGCTGCAACAGATATTATGGTTCTGGTTTTTTATTTTTCTTTTGCTTTATTTATTCTTAAAAAGATTGTGTGAAAAAATGAATAAAATAAAATATTTAATCATAATTTTTTTGTTTTTTATTTCGGCTTTATTTTCACAGGATGAAAATATAAATAAATATAAATTTGAAGTTTATTATCTTATAAAAGGTCAGATGAAAAAAAATAAAGCAAGGCCTGATTTTGGATGGCGGATATTAAAAACATTTCCTTTAAGTGTAAAAGAATATACTTTTACATCACAATTTTATGATTATAACTCAAATGATATCAAAGAAATAGCCAGTGAAATAACAAAAGAATTAACAGAAGCAAGGAAAAAAAATGGAGTTTATATAGCAGATGCAATTTATAAATATATAAATGAAAATATAGAAACACGAGAAATTATAAAAGAAATAAAAAATAACCCAAATAAAATTTATTTTTCCTATAGGCAGGTATTAAATGAAAAAAAAGCATGTGATGTTGAAAAGTGCCGTCTTGCAATAACATTGTTACGATATTTTACAATACCTGCAAGAATGGTGTATATAAATGATCACTATGCTGTTGAATACTTTATAATGCCTTTAAAAGGAAAAGGCGATTGGTTTTTAATGGATTTTACAGAAAAAGATGTTCCTTGGCAAGAATATGTTTTTCCTGTTTCCTGGCATCCGCTTGATTGCAAAGAAGTTTTAAATGAAAACTGGAATAACACCTGCGCTGTTTATTCTGTTGATATAAAAAATATTTTTTTACCAAATGATGAGCAGGAGGCAGAAAATATTTATAATCAAATAACAACATCTGCAAAGGGTATTGATGATATTTTATCAGGGGAGACGCCTGATAAGGGAAAATTTATAATGCTGAAAAGGATAATATACGAATTATGGATACCTGATAATCAAAAGAATACAAAAGTTGTATTTATACTTCCTTTTAATGCTGTTAATTTTTTTAGAACAAAATATTGGTATGTGCGTTCCATTGATGAGGGGCTTGAATTAAAAATGAAACGAATTCATACAGAGGTTAAACCACCGCAGGAAGGTATGATTATTACATTGCCAGTCGAATTTTATATAAATTGACAATACAAAAAATTGTGTTATATTAAAAGCATCAATAAACATTTCTTATTTATTAAATAAGTTTATTTTTATAAAGGAGAATTTTTATGTTTAGAAAATTTTTACCACAGGATTATAATTTTTTTGAATTTTTTGAAAAAGAAGTTGAATATGTTGTAGAAGCGGCAAAACTTTTTAATGAAATTGTAAATAAGGGTGAGGTAGACATTGAAACACGTGAAAAAATGCGGGATATTGAACACGAGGGCGATAAAATTGCATATTCAATAATAGACCATTTAAATAAGACATTTATAACACCTTTTGACAGAGAAGATATTCATGAACTGGCTAAAAAACTGGATGATGTAAATGATATGTTAAATACAATTGTCAGCAGATTAAAAATTTATAAAATAAAAAAAGTTGATTCNTATTTAGTGGAGTTTGGAAAAATAATTTTAAATTCAACAAATTCATTAAAATGTGCAATTAAGAATTTAAGGAATTTAAAAAATACGAGTGAGATTATTTCTTCCTGCCTTGATATGAACAGGTCTGAGAGTGAAGCAGATAAACTAAGGGATAGAGCACTGGAAAATTTACTTGAAAAAGAAAAAGACCCGATAGAAGTTATTAAATGGAAAGAGATTTATCAGGATGCAGAAACGGTTCTTGATATCTGTAAAGCATCAGCGCATGTTATTGAGTCCATTTTAGTTAAACAGGTATAAAATGACAACAATTCAAATTATAATAATACTGCTGGTTGTTTTTGCTTTGTTTTTTGATTTTTTAAATGGATTTCATGATTCTGCAAATTCAATTGCAACCATAGTTTCAACCCGTGTCTTAACACCTAAATTAGCTGTTATATGGGCTGCTTTTTTTAATTTTATTGCTTTTTTATTTTTTGGAACCCATGTTGCCAAAACAATTGGAAAAGGTATTATTAATATTNGTTTGGTAAAAGATGAGATTTATCTTATTATTTTTGCAACTTTAATGGGCGCGTGTTTNTGGAATCTTATCACATGGTATTTAGGATTGCCTACGAGTTCATCCCATGCTTTAATAGGCGGGTTGGTAGGTTCTGCTCTTGCAAAAATAGGACATAAAGCACTGGTCTGGAATGGAATTTTAAAAACATCTGCTTTTATAGTAATTTCTCCAATACTTGGATTTTTTCTTGGAATCATAAGTGCTTTATTGATTTATAATCTTTTTAGTAAAACTTCACCTTTTAAAGTTGATAATTTATTTAGAAAGGGACAATTGTTGTCTGCGGCTTTGTATAGTATGGGACACGGTGGTAATGATGCGCAGAAAACAATGGGTATAATAATGGTTCTTGTTTATGCTGATAAACAATTGGAAGTTCCTTTATGGATTGTTTTATCCTGTCAGGCAGCTATTGCTTTAGGAACTATGTTTGGTGGATGGAGAATAGTAAAGACAATGGGACAAAAAGTAACCAAATTAAGACCTGTTGATGGCTTCTGTGCAGAGACCTCTGCTGCAACAAGTTTGTTTTTTTCTACTTCTTTAGGCATCCCTGTCAGCACAACACACACAATAACAGGTGCTATAATGGGCGTTGGCTCTGTGAAAAGATTTTCTGCTGTCAGATGGGGAGTTGCCGGCCAAATAATAACTGCCTGGATATTAACAATACCAGCGTCTGCATTAATTTCTTATCTGACTTATAAAATATTTCATTTATTTTAATACTGCAGTATTTCAGTAATTGTATTTGAGTATTTTTTTAATAAATGATTATAAAATCCCAAATTCATTTTTATTATCTCGACAAATCTTTGCTTTGAAAATATCTGTCCGCGTGTAATAAGTGTTAATTTGTCATAAAATTCTGCCAGGTTTTTATCTACAATTAAGTTTTTTCCCTGAACCAGTGTCTGTAAATAGCCATCAGGTATTAATCTTTTAAAATGTCCAATTCTTGAATTTTTAAATGCAGGTAATCTTGCAAGCAATGGGTCTGCAAGTGCCATTTCGTCAAAAATATAAACAAAAGGTCCTGCATTATATCCAAAAATTCCTATTCCGTATTTTGTATAAATAAATTTTTCATTTTTTTGTTTTAATTCTTTTCCTTCTTTTGACCATTTATTTTCAGGAACAAAACCGTTTTTTATTATCCTGTATAAAGAAGAATATTCATAATAATAAGTTATCTCATCTGCAACAATACCTTTATAAGGATATATATAACTCATATATCCGGAATAAAACAATGGTAACTGTGGCCTTGCATATAATCCCCAGAATATTATAAAGATAGATGAAAAAAGCCAGATGTTTTTATTTTTTTCAAAAATTTTATATTGAGATAAAATACATAATGAAATTAAAAAAGGCACTGTAAAAAACCTGCCGCTCATAAAATCACAGCCAATTTTTATAATATATAAAAGATAAATTATTATACCAGTTGATAAAAAAACAAATTTATTTTTTTCTTCTTTGATAATAAAAGAAAACAAAACAGCAATTAAAATTATTGATATGGTTAAAGGGCTTCTGATTAAAATGTCTAAAAAATAAACAAGAGAAGAATATAATAAAACAATAAGAGAAATACTATGATTAATTTTTGCGTAATAAGTATTTGGAAAAGGGAAACCATAGTAAATCAAAGAAAAAATTTCCCATAATAAAAAGGGTATTATACCAATCGAAATTGGTTTTAAAGAATTTTTAAAGCCGATTTTATAAGCATAATAAATAATCGGCGGAATGTAAAATAAAATGTTATCCTGTCTTGTTATTGTTGCAAGAGATGCAATAAAAGTTAAAATTAAAAGGGTGTTTGCAGACCATTCTTTTTTAATATAAAAATAAAAAAATAAGACAAATAAAAAATAAAGCAATGGATTTTCAAGCCCGGAAGTTGTGTATTCAATAAAAGGTTTAGAAAATAGTATTGCCGTAAAAATTAATACTGTATTATATCGCGAGCTTGAGATTTTATTTAAAAATATTAATGTTAAAAGAGAAAGAGCAATTGAAATAAAATAAATAACAAAAGATGCATTTCTTATAAAAAAATAAAATAAAGAAAGTATAAAAAGCCACAATGGATGAGTATATGTCTGAACCCTTTCGGTAATATTCCAGCGAAGTCCATAACCATTTACAAAATTATCAATTGTTCTGAATGTAATATAAGCATCATCGCAAATCCAGGCGGTCCTTATTATTAGAATAAATATTGTAAATATTAACCAGAAAATAAAGTATTTTAATGTTTTATTGATATGTGATTTCAGATTTTTTGTCTGTTTTGTGATAATTAAATTTTTATTTTTGAATAAGTAAAAATAGATAATAAAAAGCAAATAACTTAAAGACAGAAAAATTAAAATTATTGTTAATGCCGGGGTTTTATTATCAATATTAAAATAAGTGATATTAAGATGATATAAAATAAGTAAAATTATTAAAGAAAAAGTAATAACAAAAAATAAATATAAATTTTTTTTAAAATTTAGAAAAACAATTAATAATAAAAATCCAGCACATATTAATAAATATATGAAAAAAGAATTGTTATTAAGTAATAACATTATATTCATTGTGATTTTATTTTAACAGGTGTTAATTATATGTCAATAAATTATAATAATATAAAATTTATAACTGCATTCCCGATTGCCGGTTGGAAAAAAATTTGATTCCTGTTGGAATTTACCCCTGATTTATTCAGGGACAGGAATGACAAATTAAAAAAGCGATTGCAAACAAGAAATGTCATTTCCGTCCCTGATTTCTCAGGGATAAACTCAGGCCAGGCATCCATAAATTGAAAATTGAGAATAGATAAAGGTAGCCAGACGTCGTCTGGCAAATGTTTCTAAATTCGAAGATTTTAGATTATAAGATTTTAAGATCTTAAATTCGGAAGATGCGGTAGATTTGCAAATTTGGTAGATTGCAATCAGGCAATTTAGCAAATCAATTAATCCATTCAATAAGGAAGCGTTCAGCATTATAAGTATTGAAAAGATATACAGAATAGAATAGGTTCACACTATATAATTTCCAATTTAAAAATAGATGAAACAAAATCAAATGAGTTTATAGTGGAATTAGAAATAGCAGAAAAAAGTCTGAACGTAAAAAACATAGAGAAATTAAAGGAAAAAGCGTCGCAAGATTTATGGCAGAGATGGTTAAAAAAATGTGTTAAAGAAAGGTTAATTGTCTGTTAAAACTATGAATATTAAAGCATAACATGTAGGTGTGGAATGAGTTTTGGAAAAATTAATAAAAATCACTTCTATGGACGCAATTTAAATATAAAAACTATTTGACAAATAATATTTTTTTAATTAAAATTGTTTTAATAATTAAAAAGAGAGGTAAAAATTTATGACAAATTTAAGAAATATTATATTTATTTTTATATTATCTATTTTATTTATTTTAAATAATTGTTCACAAAAGCAAGATAAATATAAAGATGCGCTTAATGAAATATCAAAAGATAATTATCAAAATGCTATTAATCTTTTAAAAGAAATTCAACCTGCTGACAAAAATTTTGATAAGGCTCAAAAATTAATAAAAAATCTTTCAAAAAAAATCGAAGAAAAAGAAAAATTAATAAAAAGATTGAATGAACTAAAAAAATCGATAAAATATAAAATAATTAATAAAACTGGGGATGGAGAAATAGGAGAACTCAGGATACAAATTTTAATTTCACCTAATTATACAGATGAACATCTTAAATTGTTAGGGGAAAAATTAAAAGAAGAGTATAAAAATATAAAATTTTTACATATTGATATATGTGATGATATTGTTAGTGCAAAACAATTTAGTAAAAGCTTGGATTATCAAAATAAATTAAGTGATTTCCAATTTAAGCAGATGTATAAACATTTAAGGGCAGTTTATAGTAAGAATAAAATTCAAGATGAATTTGATATATGGAAAGATGGAGACATTAGTAAAGTAATATCTTTTAAGTGAAATATAATAGAAATATAATATAAATAAAAAATATAAACATCTTTGCTATTAACTCAAATGTTAAAATTATAATATGGAATTTGCAAAATTAAAGTATTTTTATTAGAAAAGAATGGTAAGATTTATGTAAAATGCTTTCAAAATTGTAAGTAATAATTTTTTTTAAGTCTTGAAACATAAATATAACTAATACCTAAAGTTTTGACTATAACATTGACTTTTTTTAATAATACCTGATAAAACCTTTATCTTTAAATATTTTCTATAATTACTAATATTTTTTTTCTATTAATAATAACCTTTTTATATTTTTAATAAGAAGGCTATCATAAAAATTTAACATTTCAAATTAGTAGTAACTTTTAACATTTCAAAATAATAACATCATTAAAAAAAAATTATAGAAAAAATAATATTTTTTGATATAATAAAAACATAAAAAGGAGGAAGAATATGATACAAAAAATCATAAATTCAGGTTTTCGATCAATAAGAGACCAAAAAATTGAACTATCAAAAATAAATATAATCTATGGCGCAACCGCAACAGGTAAATCTTCAATTTTATATTCTTTAAATATTCTCAAAAATTTTATTAAAAATCCAAATCAACAAATAGATGTATTTTTTAATCTTGGATTTATAAATTTAGGGGGATTTGATGCATGTGTTTTTAATCATGATCAAAAAGGCGAAATACGAATAGGATTCTCTGTAAAGGATGGTGAATATGAAGTAAGTTTTAAAAAAGGTCAGGGTAAAATTATTCAAAAGTATGATAAAGTTGAGATGGAAGGAATTGTTAGTATACCCTATGCTCTCAATCAAAATTTTCAAATTGCTTTTGATGAAGAATATACAATAAATTGGAATGGAATCAGTTCAAATGTTGTTCCCAAACAACCTACAGCACAAAATCAACAAAAAGCAAAAGAATTGACTGAAAAGATAAATTCTATGTTATTGATTCTTGATAGTGTTGATATAGTCCCACATAAAAGAGGATTTTTTAAAACTGTTTATACTCCATCACAAATTTCAATAAATCCAACTACTGAAGACGAAGTTGCGACAATTATTATAAATGATCAAAATTTATCACCCAAAATTTCTGTTGACCTTGAGAAGATAACTAATCGCGATTTTAGATTATTTATACCACCTGGAACAGCTACAGTATATTTTAAAACAACGGATAAAAATTTAAGAACTCCTCAGGATCTTGTAAATGATGGATTTGGAATAAATCAACTTGTTTATATGTTGGCAAAAATTCATAGACCAGAAATAAAAACTATATTCATTGAAGAACCTGAAATTCATTTACATCCTACAATTATAAGGAATCTTGTACAAACAATGATTTCTATAGCTGGTGAAGAAGGAAAACAATTTTTAATTGTAACTCATTCTGAACTGTTTATATCTTCTTTTTTAACGGCAATAGCAAAGAGTCTAATTAAGCCAAATGAACTTAAAATTTATCTTGCAGAGAAAAAAGGTAAAGAAACTATTTTTAAGGAACAAATGATAAATGAAAAAGGTCAAGTTGAAGGTGGATTAGAAAATTTAATCTCAGCTGAACTTGAAGATCTTAAAGTTTTTTTAGAATAAGGTAATTAAAAAAGGGTAAAGTATGTATTTAATTTTAGATGAATGGATTATTCATGATCTTCAAAATGATAATGGTAAGGATAAACAAAAAGAAAGTTTTAAATTTTTAGAAAAAATAAAAAAGAAATGTGATAAAATTGTTGTGGTTAAGGATTCAAAATTTATAAAAAAAATTTGGAATTTTTCAAAAATAATAAGTGAAAAAAATTTCGATTCTGAATTAAGATATAAATTTAAATTTTTAAAAAATTGTTTTATAAAAAATTCTCAAAAAGTAGAAATACTCTCAAATGATAATATTAAATCTAATGAGAATAATGAAATTTTAGAAGATATTAATATTGATGATCATTATATTGTTTTAACTTATCTTTATTTAAAACAAAATAATAAACAAACAATCATTATAACAACTGATGAACAATTAAAAGAAAAGTTAGAAAAAAAAGGATTATCTATTAAATTTAGAGAAGATTTTATTATGGAATATTTTAATAATCAGAAAACTTAAAAAATTTCATTAAAAGCAAAAATAAATCATGGATTTATTTAGAAGAGAAATAATAGAAAAACTAATAAAAGTTAATATCTATGCAAATGAAATAAAAGAGATAAAATGTAAAGACTAAAAAAATAGATATGTTTTGAATTATTAATACAAATTTAAATAATATAGAAATTAAGAAAATAGAAAAATAAAATTATTTATAAATTTTATTTTTTAATAAAAATAATAAAAAGAAAATAAACAAAAATGACACAACTAATTTATGCTGCGTATGGGTCGAATCTTTTTAAAGAACGTTTTATGGTTTATATCAATGGAGGAGAATACAGAGGGGAAACATATAAAGGTTGTAGAGATAAAACAGAACCAGAAGAGTTTGGATGGATGTATGTTCCTTACAGATTATATTTTGCTAAAAAGTCATCTAGGTGGGGAAATGGTGGGGTTGCTTTTTTAAGTTGTAAAAAAGAATTTGATTCTAAATATCATACAATAGTAAGATTATGGAAAATTTCAGAAGAACAGTTTGAAGATATACATAAACAGGAAGGTAAAAGTCGGTATAATACAATTTTATTTCTTGGAAAAAAATGGATTGGAAATAAAAATATTAACAGGATGCTGGACGGATGAATTAAATTTACCTTGTAAAGAATATTTAGATGTTATAAAACAAGGATTGAAAGAAACCACAAAATGGAATGATGAAGAAATAGAAAATTATTTAAAAAAATTCAATATAAATGGGTGAAAGTGGGAAGTATAAGTTTGAAAGTTGAAAAGTTTGAAAGTTATAAAATTTACGGTTTGCGATTTTCAATTTACGTTTAAAAAACATTGTTTTTAAATTTAAGATTCCAGATTTGAAGATAAAATTAGTAATTTGCAAGATTCAATTACTAACATTGCCGATTGCCGGTTGTCGATTGCCGATTGGAAAAAAACTGGATTTCTGTTGGAATTTATATCTGATTCAGTCAGGGATAGGAAAGATAAATTTAGATGTCGATTATATACAAGAAATGTCATTCCCGTCTCTGATTTCTCAGGGATAAACTCAGGCCAGGCATCCATAAATTGAAAATAGATAAAGGTAGCCAGACGTCGTCTGGCAAATGTTTTTAAATTCGAAGATTTTAGATTATAAGATTTTAAGATCTTAAATTCGGAAGATGCGGTAGATTTGCAAATTTGGTAGATTGCAATCAGGCAATTTAGCAAAT
>JGI24721J26819_10001031_pt1 | contig 31298 bp, 39 predicted proteins | sample YelNatPaOPGAMG01_FD_26819 | JGI IMG/M metagenome (IMG submission 26819) | reverse complement strand
GTACTTTAATAGCTCTCTTTTCTCAGAGCTTAAGATTCCTGAGAGAATGATCTTTCCATCAGGTTTTGCAAGATTCACAATTTGTGACATGTGATTTTTGAAGATGTTCATGTCCAGGTTAGCAAGGACAATGTCGTATTCCCCTTCCAGTTCTCTTAAATCCTTCTTTTTCACTTCTACGCAACTCGCCCTATTTATGGCCACGTTTTTCTTTGCAGAGAGATATGCGGATTCTTCATTGTCTATGGCGAGGACTTTTTTAGCTCCCAAAATATAAGCATAGATCGATAGAATACCAGAACCGCATCCCGCGTCAAGAACTTCCTTGCCTTTGAACTCTACCTCTTTCATGAGCAGGATCATTATCTTCGTTGTCTCGTGCCTTCCTGTACCGAATGCCATACCAGGTTCTATCAAGATAGATTTGCCGTATCCCTTTTTCTCTACCCAGGGGGGTATGACGTATATTTCCCCAATTCTCAAAGGTCTGAAGGACCGTTTGATGACATCCCCGTAATCCTTAACCGGCTCTTCATGTACCTCATATTTCGTGAATCCTGCTTTTTCCCTTAGGACTGAAAGAAATCTTTCAGGGACTTCTGGATAGAAGATAAGCCTTATAACCTCATGAGATTCATCCTCTATCCAAATCCCTTTTGATTCATCGTAGATTTCGTAAGGTAAGAACTCCTCATCACCCTTATGTGCAGTCACTACCACCTTGAAGACCTTTTTCTTTTTTCTTTCCATCCTCCTTCTTATTATACAAGAAATCGTGTCCCTCACTTTACAATTACCATCTATTTGTGTAACAATTTCGTTTAAAGAATATTGGAGGCAAAAGATGGGAAAGCTGTATGAAGCACTGATTATAGGGGCTGGTCCCGCGGGTATTACTGCTGGAATATACCTTGCGAGAGAGAGGATCAAAACATTACTTGTCGAGAAGATGGTTGCGGGAGGTACGCCCCTTAACGCTGAGAGGATAGAAAATTATCCCGGCTTCCCAGAAGCTCCCTCCGGGAGAGAGCTGATGGAGAAGTTTCTTCTACATGCTAAAGGTGTGGGTCTTGAAATAGCCGAATTCGAGGAAGTAAAAAGGGTAGGGAAAGAGGGAGATTTCTTCATTGTTGAAACTGGGGAAGAAACGTACGAGGCAAGTGGTATTATTATAGCNTCTGGCACAACACCTCTTAAACTTGGTATACCAGGGGAAGAGCAATACTTGGGAAAGGGTGTCTCTTATTGCGCAACCTGTGANGGGCCTTTTTTTAAAGATAGGGTCGTTGGAGTTATAGGTGGCGGAGATAGCGCATTCGGGGAGGCCCTTTCTCTCGCAAATCTCGCTTCCCGCGTATACATAATTCACAGGCGTGACACTTTTAGAGCACAAAGGGTACTTCAGGAGAGAGCTTTGGCTAACGAGAAAATAGAGTTTGTCTTAAATAAGAGGCCCCTCGAAATAAAAGGAGACCAATNTGTNAGAGAGATCGTCCTTGAAGATACAAAGACAGGCCAGAGAGAGAATCTCTCGGTCGACGGTGTCTTCATATATGCGGGGTCAAGGCCTGATACACTTTATCTCGAAGATCTCGTGGAAAGGGATGAGGCTGGCTTCATAATTACGGACGAACACCTCTCAACAAAGACGCCCGGAATTTTCGCAGCTGGCGATGTAAGAAAAAAAGCGTTAAGACAGATCTCCACAGCAGTTGGCGATGGTGCTCTCGCTGCATTTAGCCTTCAGAGATACCTTATTGAGGGGAAACATCTTAAAAAGTGACCATCCTTGGATTCGGCGCTCTAAATGTGGATTTTATCTATGAGGTCGAGGACATAGGTTTCATAAAATGCGGGGATCTCAAGCTTGAGCCGGGAAAAGAGGTGATACTCGAAGAGAGGCTCTTCTCAAAATTCTCTGAGAGGATCACAAGGTTTGGGACCTTGCGAAAGGTATCCCCTGGAGGTTCTGCTGCAAATACCTGCTATGTACTTTCTCTAATGGGTATGTCCACGAGTCTTCTTGGAGTACTTGGTTTAGACAGAGAAGGGGACTTTTACATGAGCAAAGTTCCCACGGATTCAACAACCCACATAATACGAAGAGGAAAAACAGGTATAGCGTATATAATAAACGAGAGGGGAAAGACAATAGAAGGTCCAGACAGGGTCATAATACTTATTCCCAGGAGTAACAGTGACATAAAAAGAGAAGATATTGATCTTGGGAAGATCTCTTCTTTTTCCTGGATCCATATGTCCTCTTTCGTCAGTTCTTCCGCACTCGATGCACAGAGATTTGTAAAAGAGGCGCTGAAAGACAGAACGAAGTTTAGTATAGATCCTGGGGAGATATACGCCTCCCTACGAGAAAAAATACACGATCTTATTTTCGGCACAGAAATACTTTTTTCTTCTGAGAAAGAACTGACTATGATGTTTGGAGGAGACCTCGAGTCTTCTGTCAAGGAGGCCTTAAAATTGACAAACATGGTGGTTGTGAAAAAGGGTAAGGACGGCGCGTCTCTTTATTCAAAAAATGATGTTATACACGTAAAGGCAGAAAGAACAAGGGCAATTGACACTACAGGGGCGGGTGATGTATTAAATGGGGTATTTCTCGGACTTTTTTTGAAAGGAAAGGATCCTTTAAATGCCTTAGAGAAGGCTGTTTTTTTTGCATCGGAGAGCGTAAAAGGTTATGGAAGGGATAACTATCCTAAAGATCTAATGGAGAGTTAAGGTGATGCTTCAGATCTGCTGGTTTTCAACAGGAAGGGATGATGCGGCCCTTGAGTTGTTTAAGGAAGCTCTCTCTGCAACAAAAACGAAGAAGATCGACGGAAAGATCTCTTTGTGCTTTATAAACAGGGAGATTGGTGAATCCGAAACTTCGGACAGGATGATCGAGCTTGTAAGAAGTGAAAAGATTCCACTTGAGACACTTAGTACTAATAGATTCCTCAATGAAAGAGGTCTCTCCTTAGAGGAGGGACGGATGCTCTTTGACGAAGAGGTACTAAGGAGAATAGCGAAGTACAGATTTGATTTGATATTTCTCGCTGGATACATGCTCATAGTTTCTCCTGTGCTATTTGAGAGGTTTCAGATTCTCAATCTCCACCCCTCTCTGCCCGGGAAGTACAAAGGGAAATGGGAGGATGTGATAAGAAAGATAATAGAAAACGGAGAAAGATCGTTTGGTGCAATGATCCACCTTGTGACTGAAAGACTCGACGAAGGGCCTCCAGTTACATACTGCAAACTGACAATCGATGAAGAAGAATACTCTTCATTGTACGAGGAAGCAAAAAGAGGAAACGAATCTTCATATAAAAGGCTCTTCATGCTAATAAGAGAAAGGGAGTTAACCATAGAGCTCCCACTTGTAATAGAAACCCTTTCAGCATTGTCAAGAGGTAATATAGAAATTAAAGGGAAGAGGGTCTACATGGGNAAAAAAGAAGTGAAAGGAGGGGTAGATCTTACAGAAATCATCCTCGGAAAAGAAAATGCTTAGTAATAAATACCTTTACGTCACCGATTGCGAAGGTCCTGTCACAAAAAACGACAATGCGTACGAGATAGCTAATTTTTTTCTTGAAGAAGGGGGTAAGCTTTTCTCCGTATTAAGTCTTTTTGATGACTATCTCGGACTTTTTGAAAAAAAGGAAAGCTACACTTATGGAAGCACCTTAAAATACATAATCCCCTTTTTTTTGGAGGCAGGACTAAAGGATAAAGATTTAAGGGAATACTCACGCAAGACCCTGATCCTCACTCCAGGTATAAAAGATGCTNTAAACGCCATAAAGAACCACATGGATGTTTACGTGATAAGCACAAGTTATGAGCATTACATAGAGGAAGTAATAAGTTATCTACAGATTAAACGGGAAAACGTGTACTGCACCAAGATGCGCCTCGATTCCTATGAGCTTACAAAAGAGGAGAGGTCCTTGATTGGGGAGTATAAGAAAAAGCTACTTATGCTGCCGAGGATAACTTGGGATAAAAAGGGAAATCTAATAGAGGGGGCAGATGAAACAGTGAGAGTATTGAAAGAGTTATTCTTCTCTCTTTTCCCGAGCTTTCCAATTGGTAAGTTTCTCGATTCAATAGTACCAATAGGAGGTAAAGAAAAAGCAAGGATACTTAGGGAAATTGTTAATAATAATGGGGCGTCTTACAGGAACGTGATTTATGTGGGTGATAGCATCACAGATGTTGAAGCCTTTGAATTTTTGAAAAAAGAGGGGGGCCTAACTTTGAGCTTCAATGGGAATAGATATGCGGTAAGAGCAGCTGAATACGTAGTTATTTCAGATAACGCACTCATACTTTCCGAAATCGTCGAAAAATATAAAGCTCATGGAAAAAAAGGAATGGATTCAATGAGAAAAAAGGGGGAAGCCTTTATAACGAAACAAAAAGATGAAGAGATTGTTGAGATGAGCGAAAAGATGAGACGGACTTTAAGGGGCGAGGAAATAGGAGCATTGGGATGAGGTATCTCTTCTTAGTCGGGTCTTTACTTCTTTTTTGCACTTCTGTCTTCGGGGAGACTATTTTTCTTTATCTCGTGAGTATTCCGGACGACCAGATATGGCAGGTTTTTCTCAAGAGTTTGAGGAAGGAAGGGCTCGATCCTGTCCCACAAAAGGGGACAAGAGAATTAGAAGATCACTTACGGATCGTAAGCAATATAAATTCCGGAAAAAAAGGGCTATTTGTCGCAATAGACATAAAAAGAGAAAAAAACACCAAAATCTTGGTTGGGGTCTTCGCTCCGAAAAAACCAGAGGGAAAGATCAAAAGCATAGAAGAGATCCCATATGCTTATTACGATACATCTTATAAGATTGCGGAATCTATAGCAATGGCATATGGAAAAAAAGTGTTAAAGGCCCCTTTTTTTCCTTTACTCGGAGTAGATATGCCCGCCTTGTACATCAAGTTACGTTTTAAGGAGGGAGACATTGGACCCTTCGTAAGTGTGATGAAAGATGGGATCAAGAGATATCTTATGGAGGATTAAGGAATGAGAGCAGATGGTAGAGCGAACGACAAAATAAGAGATTTGAAGATAATTCGTGAGTATCTAAAGTATCCTGAGGGATCGGTCCTCGTTGAGATGGGAGACACAAAGGTCATATGTAGCGTAAGCGTGGAGGATAAGGTACCCCCATTCTTAAAAAACTCTGGTAAAGGCTGGATCACAGCGGAATATTCGATGCTTCCAAGGGCAACCCACACAAGGTCGATCAGAGAATCGGTAACAGGAAGAATTGGAGGTAGAACCCANGAAATACAGCGCCTGATAGGAAGAGCATTGAGGGCTATAGTCAATCTCGACTTGATCGGAGAGAGGACATTATGGATCGACTGTGATGTTATACAGGCTGACGGCGGAACAAGGACAGCAAGTATAACAGGCGGATACGTAGCGCTTGTCGATGCCCTTTGGAACATGAAAAAAAGGGGGATGATTGAAAAGATACCTTTAAGCGATTCCGTGGCCGCTATAAGCGTTGGTATAGTCGAAGGGGAGATATTGCTTGACCTCACATATGAGGAGGACTCAAAGGCAGAGGTCGATATGAATTTTGTCATAACAGGAAAGGGACAGATAGTAGAAGTCCAGGGAACAGCGGAAAGAGCTCCTTTCAGCAAGGAGCAGCTTGACCTAATGTTCAAATATGCCCAGAAAGGGATCCANGAGATCACACGTTTTCAGAAAATGGTACTCGGCCCCATGTCACCTGTATGAGTAAGCTAAGGTCTGTCGTTATTGCCACAAGAAATATGGGAAAATTCATGGAAATAAGAGATGGACTTATCGATCTTTTTGATGAGATATACTCCCTTTCTGACTTCGACTTTCATGATGATACTAAGGAGAGCGAATCGTCCTATCTCGAAAATGTCATGAAAAAGGCGAGAAGAGTTGGGGAAAGAACGGGGATAGTCTCTCTCGCCGACGATTCGGGTCTTGAAGTCGATTATTTGAAAGGTAGACCGGGAGTTATCTCGTCAAGATATGGAAAGGATGACGACGAAAGGATAGGAAGACTCCTTTCTGAATTGGAAGGGGTTCCATGGAGNAAGCGAACTGCAAAGTTTCGAGCTTACATAGCATTATACTTTCCCGGAATGGAAAGGTACTACATTTTCTATGGGGAACTGAAAGGTTACATAGGTTTTGAAAAAAAGACTGGCTATGGATTCGGTTTCGACCCCGTTTTCTATGTCCCCTCCCTAAAAAAATACCTATCAGAGCTTTCTACCAAAGAAAAAAACGAGGTGAGCCATCGCGGAAAGGCTTTAAGGTCGTTGAGAAAGTNTTTGGAAAATTTTGATTNTTACTGGTCCCAGCGAGATTCGAACTCGCGTTTCCGGCGTGAGAGGCCGGTGTCCTAAACCACTAGACGATGGGACCCTCTTTNACCATTCTATCAGAAAGCACTTTCAATTTCCACAAAAATGTCGTATAAATCCATGTATGCCGCGAGTTCCAATAGAAAATGTCAGACCAGGGATGGTAACCTCAAAGCCCGTCACGAACCTGGCAGGTATTGTCATATTGAATGAAGGTGTAGAATTAAGCGAGGAGATTATTCAGAGACTTAAGAATTTGGGCGTCCTCGAAATAAACATAAAGGGAGTTAAGAAGCCGGAAGNACCTCTTGAGGAGCAGATGGCGAAACTGGAAGAGAGATTTCAAAGTTTCGCGAATGAGCCATTTATGGAAGTTTTAAAGAGAGCGGTCATTACCCACATAAGAAATCTCTATGAGGGATTCTGAAAGGAAAGCACTTAGGTACAAAATAGAAAATCTGAGTAATTTGCCCACAATCCCTGGTGTTCTAAAAAGGATAATAAGACTAATTGAGAACCCAAAGGTATCTCTCTCAGATATAGGAGCCTTTGTAACCAAGGACCCTGCTTTGACCACGAAGATTTTGAAAATGGTTAATTCTCCCCTTTACGGTTTTCCCGGGAGAATATCTTCGGTAAACCAGGCGCTGGTCCTCTTAGGCCTCAATGTAACAAAAGGGCTTCTTCTGGGGGTGAGTGTGTTCGAACTTATGCAAAAGGCCATGACCGGGCTTTGGGAACACTCTTTAGCATGCGCGATCTGCTCAAGGATAATAGCCCAAGATATGGGGATGAAAGATCCTGAAGAGGTTTCTTGTGCTGGACTTCTTCACGACCTGGGAAAGGTTGCGATAGCCCTGGAAATCCCAGGGATCTATCAGAACTACATGGAAGAGGCAAAAGAAAAAAGGCTCCCACTATATCAAATCGAAGATGAGCATCTCTCTTTCACCCACGCACACGCGGGAGGATGGGTGACGAGAAAGTGGAACTTTCCAAAAAGTCTGATAGACGTCATTGAGTTTCACCATAAACCGCAATTGTCTAAGGTTGCTCCCGACCACTCCAATGTTGTTCACATAGCCGACATACTCGTCCGAGCAAGAGGATTAGGATTTGCGGGAGATTATGTGGTTCCTCCGGTAAACCCTAAAGCATGGGAAAGACTTGGCCTTTCAGAAGAGCGAGTAGTAAATATCCTGTCAAGGATGGAAGAAGATATGGCCGAGTCTGAGGGGGTTTTCGATTAGTGCATAATCTATTGCTCATATCAGAAGATGAATCTACAATAAGCCTTGTTGGGGAAATACTTGGAGATGGGTATTCGGTCATAGCTGTTGGAAGGATCGAGGAAGCTATTAATCACATATATGACTCTTTCCCTGATCTCATTATGCTGGATTTGAACGTTAAGGATAAGAAGGCGATCACAGGGCTTAATACGCTAAAGGGAGACCCTATATTTTACCAGTTGCCCATTTTAGTCATCATGGACGAGAAGACTCACTCATTCGATTGGAAAAATATGCAGGTCGATGACTACCTAAAAAAGCGTGATATCGCCACAGATCTTAAAAACAGGGTCGATTTATGTATTGCGAGATCGAAAAGGACTTTTGAGGTAAACCCCCTCACAAGGTTACCTGGAAACATATCAATAACGAGAGAAATTCAGCGCAGACTCGACACAGGCGAAATATTTGCCCTCGCCTATCTCGACATTGACAATTTCAAGCCCTATAATGACTATTACGGATTTGGGAGAGGGGATGACGTTATAAGGATGACGGGAAGGCTAATCATGAACATAGTACGGAGCTTAGAAGAAAGTGGATCATTTGTGGGCCACATAGGAGGAGACGATTTTGTTTACATCATGAGCTTAGAAAAGATCGAACCTGCAACGAAGGAGATAATTGATAAATTTGGGGAAATCATTCCAGCTTTTTACGAGGAAGAAGATAGGCAAAGGGGCNATATCGAGTCTGTGGATAGAAGCGGAGTAAGGAGAAAATACTCTTTGATGACCCTTTCCATAGGTATAGCTCATAACAGGTACAGGGCTTTTACCCATCACGGGGAGATGTCAGGCGTCGCCTCTGAAATGAAAAAGCAGGCAAAGAAGATAAATGTGAGTGCATATTTGATAGACAGAAGAAGAAAGTAGTAAGCTTAAAAAGAGGAGGAAAAGATGAAAATCGCAATATCAGGAAAGGGAGGGGTCGGAAAAACAACGATTTCTGCTGCAATTGCCCGTTATCTCTCAGACAAAGGAGTGAGGGTCCTCGCCATAGACGCCGACCCAGCAATGAACCTGCCAGGACAGATAGGGGTGGAAATAGAGAAAGGTTTTAAGCCACTTTCAGAAATGAAGGAGTTTATCGAGGAAAGGACAGGANCAAAAAAAGGAGAATATGGGGGTTTTTTCAAATTAAACCCAAAAGTTGATGACATCCCTGATGTCTATTCTCTAAAAAAGGACATGATAAAGATTCTTGTTCTCGGCTCAATAAACAAGGGTGGTGGGGGATGTTTCTGCCCTGAGAATGTGCTTCTCAAAAATCTTTTGTCTCACATCTTAATCGAAAGGGATGAGTGGGTGGTGGTCGATATGGATGCGGGACTCGAGCACCTTGGAAGAGGAACAGCAAAAAATGTTGACAGATTGATAGTTGTTGTGGAACCTGGGATGCAGAGCATAAAAACAGCNTACAAAATAAGAGAGCTTGCCAAGGATATAGGGTTTGAAAATGTTTGGTTGATAGCGAACAAGGTTAAAGGAGATGATGATATAAAGTTTGTTAGAATGAGCGCAGAAGATATGCCCCTTATTGGTTACGTAAGTCTAAGCGAAAAGATAAAGGAAGCGGAGAGATTAGGTGTACCAGCCTATGATATGGATGAGAGACTAAAAAGAGAGGTGGCAGAGATAATTACTGTCCTTCAAAACCTATGAGAAAGATCCTATGTTTGCTTACCCTCATACTTTCGACTATTTTACTGTCGATCGTTGCATTTTCTGTCTTTCCTTTCGATAGAAAAGGGAACATCTTACACGGGATCGAGAGGTTGTGGGCTAAGATATTCCTTTTTTCTGCAGGCATAGACGTATATCTATCTGGCCAAGAAAACCTCTCAACAGGACCTTATGTACTAATGTGTAACCACCAGAGCGCTCTTGACATATTTGTACTGCTTGCAAGCCTTCCTTTCTCTTTCAGATTCGTCGCAAAAAGTGGACTTTTCAAGATACCTTTTATGGGCTGGGCAATGAAGTGCGTGGGCCATATAAGCATAGATCGGGAAAACCTAAGAAATTCAAAAAAGGCATTCGAGGAAGCAAAAATGAAGATAAAAAAGGGCTTGAACGTGCTTATATTTCCAGAGGGAACGAGAAGCGAGAACGGGACCCTCCTTCCATTCAAAAGAGGAGCATTTCATATTTTAGGACTGGTAAAGGTACCTGTTGTTCCTCTTGCAGTGTATGGAAGTTCCCTTCTTATGCCGAAAGGGAAGGTTCTCCCTTTAAGCAAAGGAAATGTGCGTATTGAGATTGGGAAGCCCATAAATAGTGGGGAAGAGAAGGTTAAAAAGAGTGAAATAATGGAGAGAATCAGAAAAGAGATGGAAACCCTTTTAGAAAAAGCGAGGTCGAAGGAGACTTATGCAATCTGAGCTAAAAAAGGAACTGGCTGGGCTTTCCCTTCTCGCTATCTTTCTATTTCTTTTCTTCTCCCTCATCTCCTACCATCCTCTTGATCCCTCCTTCAGCACCCAAGGTTCGAAGGTTCACAACTATTGTGGGAAATTAGGCTCATACATTGGAGATGCGGCTATACAATTCACCGGTCTCTCAAGCTATATTCTGATCTCATATATCCTTTTCTTTTCCGCGATTCTTATATCGAAGAGAAAAATTGAGAGTTATTTCACATTGTGCTCGGGCCTTCTTTTGCTTTTTACTTCACTGGCTACCTTTCTTCAGCTCATATTCAAAAACGTAACAATAAAGGGTGTAAAGATTCCAGCCTCAGGTCTCATCGGAGTAATCCTTGAGGGTTCCCTTCTGAACCTCTTCGGCTATTTTGGAACGTATCTTATTCTCTTCTTCATCCTTATATTTTCTATTTTCCTTATAGTCCACGTCCCCCTCATCGCAATCCTTGGAAAGAAGCTAAAANNNAGGCCAGAAAAGGAGAGAAAAAGAGAAATAAGAGTAGTAGAAAAAGAGATGCCTGAGCCAAAAATGGTAGCGGAAAAGAAAAGGGAATATAGGCAGGAACAATTCGATTTTGTAAAGGATATAGGTCCTTACAAGCTTCCACATGTTGACCTTTTAGACCCCGTTGAAAAAAGGGATATAAAAATAGACAGGGAAACCATAAACCTAAATGCGAGAATACTTGAGAAAAAGTTAAAAGACTATGGGATAGAAGGGGAAGTGAAGGAAGTAAGCCCAGGACCAGTCATAACCCTTTACGAGTTTGAGCCAGCCCCTGGCATAAAGATAAGCAGGATAGCTAATCTCGCAGATGATCTTGCCATGGCCTTAAGCGCGGTTTCTATCAGGATTGTGGCACCTATTCCTGGTAAGTCCGTGGTCGGGATAGAAATCCCTAATGCAGTAAGACAGACCGTATACCTTAGAGAGATAATAGAGTCGAGACCATTTCTTGAATCCCAATCTTACCTTACCCTTGCGCTTGGAAAAACTATTTACGGTGAACCCTTTGTGGCGGATCTCGCAAAAATGCCCCATCTTCTTGTTGCTGGTTCCACTGGATCTGGAAAGAGCGTATCCTTAAACAGCATGATATGCAGCATACTTTTTAAGGCGACCCCAATCCATGTCAGGTTCCTGATGATAGACCTAAAGATGCTCGAACTTTCCTTTTACGATGGAATCCCTCATCTTCTCTTGCCAGTTGTGACTAATCCTAAGAATGCGAAGCTTTCACTCAGATGGCTCATAGATGAAATGGAAAGAAGGTATAGGATAATGGCTGAGAAGGGGGTAAGGAGCATAGAAAAGTATAATCAAAAGGCACAGAAGGAAAATTATGAACTCCTTCCATACATAGTCGTTGTAATAGACGAACTTGCGGATCTAATGATGGTCTCCACCAAAGAGGTGGAAGAGTATATAGCACGCCTCGCCCAGATGGCGAGGGCCTCAGGTATCCATCTCATAATTGCAACTCAGAGGCCTTCTGTTGATGTCTTGACAGGTATTATAAAGGCCAACTTTCCTGCGCGCATATCCTTTCAAGTCTCTTCAAAAGTTGACTCAAGGACAATCCTTGACACAAATGGAGCGGAAAGCCTTTTGGGACAGGGTGATATGCTATTCTTGAGTCCTGGAGCAGGAAGACTTAGTAGGATTCACGGACCTTTTGTTTCTGAAGGAGAAATAAGAAGGATAGTCGATTTCTTAAAACAGCAGGGGAGCCCTTCCTACCAGACAGAGATACTGGACGAAAGAGAAAAGGATGAAGACATCGAAGAATTGGATGATGAAAAATATGAAGAGGCAAAAGAGTTCGTTATGGAGAGAGGGGAGGCTTCCATAAGTATGATACAGAGAAGGTTCAGAATAGGGTATAATAGAGCAGCGAGGATAATTGAGAGAATGGAGAAAGAAGGGATAGTTGGTCCATCGGATGGGGTCAAACCAAGGGAAGTTTTGAAAAGAAAGTGAAAAGGTCAATTGCCCTACTCTTTTTTGTTATCAGTTCCCTGTGCCTTGGATCGACAACTGATGATATAAGAGAAAAGTACTCCAAGATTCGAACCTTTAAATGCCAGTTCAGGCAGACCCTATTTTTGGCCCATCTAAATAGTAAAAAAGAATTTACGGGCGATTTTTACTATAAGAAAGGTAAAGGGTTCATCTGGATTTACAAGACTCCATGGCTTAGGTACTTCCTCTTTGACGGAAATAACCTTTACCAGTACGATGAGCGAAAGCCCTACGTGGTAAAGGAGAGGATGGATAGTATAAATTCCCGAACTTATTTTCTCGACCTCATAGAGGACATAGAAAATTTGGAAAGGCATTTTTCAGTAAAGGAACATACCTTTGAAGGGAATAGTGAGGTTATACGTCTTGAGCCAAAAAAAGAAGGGATGATAGCTTATGTGAAGATATGGTTCGGTAAAGGGCTCGATCTTCAGAAAATCGAGATAGCAGAAAAGAACGGGAACAAGAACCTTCTTCTTTTCAAGTCGGTTGTTTTAAACGGAGAAATTGAGGACAGTAATTTCATATTCAGAAATGATAGGGGAAAAGAAGTGATAGAGCGCTGATTTATGGGGCTCACAAAGGACGAGGCGATAGTTCTGAGAAAACTACCCTACGGCGAATCTGACAGAATAGTCCATCTTTTCACCCTGAATTCTGGTAGGCTTTCTGCTATCGCAAAGGGAGGAGCAAAAAGTGTAAGGCGATTTATGAACACCTTGGAGCCCCTAAGGATTATAAAGGTCGAGTACTTTGACAAATCGGGAAAAGGCCTCCCTCGTATCGAAAATGCGCATATTCTGGAGGATTTTCAAGGAATCGAGGAAGACTTTAGGAGATTGTCCATCGCTTTTTTTTTCATGGAAGTCGTAGACAAACTTGTAAAGGAGAGGCAGCCATACCCACAGATGTTCCATATACTTTCAAAAGTTTTGAGAAACCTCAAAGTTTCCCAAATCTCTCCCACTGAAATATTGAATTTGCTTCTTGAGATCCTTGAGATTTTAGGTTTTCTCCCCAACTTCGTAAGCTGTGTCCACTGCGGAATAGTACTTGAGGATAAAAAAAAGAGATTCTTCTCCAGTGAGAAGGGGGGTTTACTATGTGAGTTGTGTAAGAGATTTCACCCTCACAGAGCTTATCCTTCAGAGCTTCTCACTTTTTTATCTAAAAGAGCGTGGGAAGGGATGGAAAGTAAGGAATTGCTGCTCACCGCATTTGAATTGATGGAAAACTTCATGAAGTATCACCTCGATGTAGAATTCAAATCTTATAGATTTATAAAACCCATCTGATCAAAACCCCTCTCTAAAGACGCGGGCGTAATACGTTTCACATGCGTAAATAGCAGCAAGAGGGTTATGGCCTGTTACTCTATCTTTTACGGCAAGGACCGTACTCGGTGACTTTGCGTACTTAAAGAAAAGGGAATCGTGACCAACGCAGAGCCCAAGAACAACATTAAGGTCTGTCCCTTCCCTATTCACAATTAAGGCCTGTAATATAGGGTTACATGCGGATTCAAACTCGCCGATGAAAATCTTCTCTTCCTCTTTTAAACCTAACTCTTCTTTTGGTATTCTGCCTGCCTTACAGACCACTGAAACCACTTTAAAGCCTTGAGCCTTAAGAATTTTACTTGTGATCTCTGCCTCCTTTCTTAGGCCCACGCAAAATATAAGACCCAGTTTCTCGTATCCCATCCTTTTCGCAAACTCACAGACCTCCTGAATCCTCGGTTTGACAGGGTGCATGATGTATGGTTTTTTGTCTCTATTTACGTAGCATTCTGCTTCCTGAATCGACGCAATTTTTGCAAACTTTGCCACATCAGCCTTTTTATACTCTTTCTTCGATTCCTCAACCAGCCTCTTTCTAACAGTTGGACATCCTGAAGGAGCCTTACCCTCTGGATTCATACAAATCCTCTCGTTGTTAGATAGAGCACACTCAGCGCAATTAGGATATTTGTTCATAGGATCCCTCCTACCTTCCTATCCTTTTCCTTATTCTCTCCCAGCTTTTCGTTATAAGAAAGCTCTCATCCATATTCCGAACCATTTCTTGGAACCTGCTGAAAGGTACAGAAAAACTCAACATGTTCCTATTTATGTATGGCCTTGCNGATATGTCAAAAGAACCGAGGATACATTTTGGATCTTTAGACATTTTTTCCAAATATGGATAAAGGACTATGGATGAGCATCCGGAACCAAAAGGCGCCTTCACATTCTCTTCAATCCTGTCGAAGTTAGCCANAGTAAAAAGACCNGAAATTACATCAGGAACGTCAAAAAAAATGACTACTTCAGGTATCTCTTCCTCTTCAATNAGATCAAACCTTTTGAACACAATATACTGACCAGGCGCTTCAAAAGTGGGCATCCTCTTCATTACCTCTCTCACAATCTCCGGATTTTTCTTGTAACGTTCCCCTTCAAGACCCTTTTTTCCACAGGATAAGAAGTACTCAAAGTCAGGCATTATCTCATTCGTGAATCCAAAGTACCTTTTTCCACCGGAACATCCGGTAGATTCCCTATCAAAGGCCACGGGCTTTCCTCTTTTTGCCCTCATTATATCCAGAAATACACATCGATGTGCTAAAGGGGGTTTTAGTTTTATACCTACGACGTCTTCGTTTGTGTAATAAAAGACGAGAGGTAAATCTGCCTGACCAAAATACTTATTCCATTTTTCTAAAAAGTTTTCCTTTAATTTCTTGTCCATATCCGCCTCCTCATACATCTTACATCGCCAGTCATTGGTGTGACAAGAAGATTTTGGTGATCTAAATCTTTGAGCTTTAGACTGCCAGGCACATAAGCCTATTGACTTAAAGAAAAAAATGTGGGAACAAAAATCTCTGGTTTTCAAAAGAGGAGGTCTGAACATACACAAATGGCAAAAGTGATTCTAAAGGAGGAGAATTCCTATGATTTTCGTTACAGACTTAAAGCGCAAATTCATCACGTGAACTATTCCGGACATGTGGGTCACGACGCAATCGTCCAGATGATATGGGAAGCGAGGGTGAATCTCCTCAAAGATCTTGGTCTCACAGAACTGGATCTTGGAGATGGAAAAACGGGGATCATCATGACCGACCTCGAAATTAATTTTCTAAGGGAGATTTTTCCCTTTGATGAACTTCTGATCGAAAGTAAGATAGACGATGTTTCCGAGAATGGTTTTAGAATCTATCACAGAATAACAAAAGACGGAAAAACGTGTGTTCTCGCAGAGACAGGGTTCTTATCCTTCAACTATAGTACCCATAGGGTCTGCAAGCTGCCCAAACAATTTTTAAAGATACTAAAGGAAAAAGGCAAAAGAGAAGGGGAATCAGTGTAGTTGGAGATTATTTTCTTGATTTTTTCTTCACTTCGGTCAGATAATTAGGCGTGAAGATCTTTGTACAGGTGAAACCAAATTCGAAGGAAAGAACCGTAGACGAAATAGGAGAAAATCGCTACTTAGTAAAGCTAAAATCCAAACCTCAGGACAACATGGCAAATATGGAACTGGTGGAGGTAATTGCCGAATACTTCAATAAACCGAAATCGGCTGTAAAGATAGTCTCGGGAAAAAAGAGCAGAAGCAAAATATTGGAGGTGAAATGAAGATAGTTTTTCACGAAAGATTCAAGGAGGTTTATACAACAGACCCCGCGGCTCAGGCTGGGAGAATGGAATCGATAATTGAGGAGCTTAAAGGCAGATTCGAGATCGTTGAACCGATCGCAGCGACTTACGAGGATTTAACACTCGCTCACTCAAAGTCCCATATTGAAAGGATAAAGAAGGATTCCCACGTTTATGAAATCGCAACTCTTTCTGCAGGTGGGGCCATCCTCTGCGCAAAAATGGCAAAAGAAGGTGAACCTTCATTTGGAGTTATAAGACCTCCTGGACATCATGCAGGTTACGAGTCCTCATGGGGTTTCTGTTATTTTAATAATGTTGCGATTGCTGTAAAAAAACTTATTAGTGAAGGAACTATAGATAGCGCACTTATTATCGATTTTGATCTCCATTTTGGTGATGGTACTGAGAACATTTTTAAAAGGAGTAAATCGGTAACTTACTTCCACGTCCCTGGAGGTGAAAGTGTAAAGCAGATTGAGGCCCTTGCCGATTTCCTTGACAGGGCAGGAAACTATGGTATTATGGCTGTCTCCGCCGGGTTTGACAGAGGAAAGAAAGATTGGGGTGGAACACTCGAGCCCGAGGATTACAAGTCCATAGGAGAAATACTGAAGCTCGCAAGCCAAAAAATCTCCTCCGGCCTAAGATTTGCGGTTCTCGAGGGTGGCTACAATCATTCCGTTCTTGGAAAAAACGTACTTTCTTTCATCGAGGGCTTTGCGTAATCTATGAGATGACTTCCATCGCAGGAGGGGGAATTCTTAAGATCAAAAAACCCCTCCCTGCAGGTTGAAAAAGTGATCCCAAACCTATGGCAAACTTCTTTTACCCTTTCCATCACATTAAGTCTCCAACCTTTGTCAGCGTAAATACTCCCTTTTATTTTTTCCCCCTTTTCTATATACAGTCTCTCAAGATCCATCGAAACCTGGGGAAATGCTTCTTTAATGCGCATAAGGTTTCTGCTCCTTGCCTTGTATGTACTACTCACCACATGTAATGCCCCTCTTCTCTTAGCTTCCCTTACAATTTCTTCTATCTCCCCTTCGTTTACATTTGGAATTACTGGGTCGAGCCTTATTCCGCATGGGATCCCCTCTCGAGAAAGCTTAGAGATCGCATCAAGCCGTAAAAAGGGAGATGGTGCATTGGGCTCTAATTTTTTTGCTATTTCTTCTCTCAGAGTAGTAATAGTGATCATGACAGCTGATTGGAGTTTCTTTAGAATGTCCCGGTCTTTTAAAACGAGGTTACTCTTTGTTATCACGAGAACCTTTACCGGATGACCTATAAAAGCCTCAAGAACTCTCCTCGAATCCCCAAAATCTCCCTCCAGCATCTGGTAAGGATCAGAAGAGTTAGAAAGGGATATTATCGAATCTTTCTTAAGTTCCTTTAGATCCTCATTCACAAGCCTTAAAAGATCTTTCTTTCTTCTCGGCTTATCAAATCTGGGCACGTAGCTAACGTAACAATAGATGCAGCCATGCCCACAACCCGTGTAGGGGTTGAGTGAATACTTCTCCGGACACGTACAGATAGGAGATTTCCAGGGATCGAAGGGTCTTATTAACTTCAACGATCGGGACACGATGTATAAAGGTTACAGAAAGTTTTTTNACATTTCAAAAATCCTTGACAAAGAATCCTCCCTTCTTAGATAATCCAAGTCAAATGAAGAAAAAAGAGCTATCCATTTTAACGCTCTCCCATCTCGCCACAGATATAAATCAGGGGGCTCTTCCAGCACTCCTCCCTTTTTTTAGAGAAGCTCTGAATCTATCTTACACACTTGCGGGAAGTGTGATTCTTTTCTCAAATCTCTCGTCTTCGATTATCCAACCGGTCTTTGGACACATATCAGATAGAAGATCGACGAGGTGGATACTACCTCTTTCTCCCATTATCGCTGGTTCTGGGATAGCCCTCTCCGGATACGCACATAGCTACATGCTACTTGTTACATNTGTCATAATAAGTGGTATGGGAGTTGCCTTATTCCATCCCGAGGGTTTTAAAGTGGCGTACTCTGTTACAGGGGAAAAAAAAGCAACTGGTGTCTCCCTATTTGCCTTTGGGGGAAGCCTCGGTCTCGCATTGGGTCCGATTATAGCGATCACTTGTTGCTCNTATTTCGGGCTCAAAGGAACCCCCCTNATTATGATCCCGGCTATATTAGTCGCNTTCTTTGTCATTATTTCTTATAGCTCCCTAAAAGTGGAAGAAACAAAAAAATCGAAGGAATCNAAAAANGATGGGAGAGCACCCACAAGAGCACAAAAGGTCTCTTTTTCTCTTCTTGCAATCCTTGCTACGATAAGATCCTGGACCCAATTTGGAATGGCAACTTACATTCCCTTCTACTACATAAACTATTTAAAAGGGAATCCTCTTCATGCGGGAAGGCTTGCCACAACTTTTTTATTATCAGGTGCATTTGGAACTTTAATAGGAGGACCGATTGCTGACAGGTTCGGCCATAAAAGATTCCTTCTCGCTACACTTCTTTTGTCTTCTTTAATTCTGAATCTCTTCTTTCATACAAGTGGATACTGGACATTTTTGCATCTCGCTATATCAGGGATGGTTCTAATATCTTCTTTTGGAACAACCACAGTTATGGGACAGACTCTTCTTCCAAAGCATCTCGGTATGGCATCTGGGATCATGGTTGGTTTGACTATAAGTGCGGGAGGCTTAGGGCTCACATTACTCGGAGCAGTTGCGGACAGATACGGCGTACCTTTTGCAATACGNGTAATCTCTCTTCTCCCTCTTTTAGCGTTCCTGATCGGTCTTTTTGTTAAGTATCCACCTGAGAACGACGGAAGAACAAAAAGGAGTTAAAAAACTTAAGCTTTTCTATTACTTTTCTCTCAAGGACCGCATCTATTCCAAAAAAGGATGCTATCCACTCATCCCTTGGATTCTCCATCACCTCCTCGACTTTTCCCACCTGTAAAATATTTCCGTCACTTAGTACGCATATCCTATCTCCGAGTCTCAAAACCTCTTCGCGGTCGTGGGTGGCAAGTACAAANGTCGTATTCGTTAAATCCTTCAATTTTAGGAAGTCGTGAATAAGAGACTCTTTTATGTTTAAATCAAGAGAAGAAAAGGGTTCGTCAAGGAATAGAATGTGGGGTTCAATTACGCAGGCACGAGCAAGGCTCACCCTTTTGGCCTCCCCTCCTGAGAGTTTATGCGCATTTCTTCCACTTAAGTGCGATATTTTAAAGAGGTCAAGGTATCTTTCTACTTTCTCCTTGATCTCCTTCTTCCTAAAACCCCTTATCCTGAGTCCTGAAGCAACGTTCTCAAATACTGTAGTGTTAAAGAGTAAGGGTTCCTGAAAAACCACAGATATCCTTCTTTTGTACTCCATTTCACTAAATTCCTTCCCAATTTCCCTTCCCATGAAGAAGATCTTTCCGCTAAAAGGTTTCATAAGACAAGACATCGCCAAAAGGAGAGTCGTTTTTCCCGCACCATTTGGACCAACAACACAAAGCAACTCCTTTTCTCTAAGCTCCAGTTCCGAAATCTCAAGAATCTTCTTATTATTACGAACTACTTTCAGTCCTTCTACCCTCAGTGGTACCATTTACTCACTTCTTTCCCTTTGCTGGATAGCTGTAAGAATTTGGTTTATCGAAAATGTGAGAAGGAAAAGTATAACGCCTAATGCCATCGCAACTTCGAAATTTCCTTTGCTTGTCTCGAGGACCGTTGCTGTTGTAAGTACCCTCGTATATCCCTTTATGTTCCCGCCGACCATCATCGAGGCTCCGACCTCTGAGATAACTCCTCCAAATCCAGCCATTGCAGAGGCAAGAAGGGAAAGTTTCGCTTCCCTTAAAATAAAAAATAGAAATTGGATTTTTGTTGCGCCAAGGGCCTTGATCTGCAACTTCATTTTTTCTGGAATGTGTTGAATTGCCGCAAGCGTTATTCCAGCAACGATAGGGGTAGCTATGAGAGCTTGGGCAATAATCATGGCCAAAGGAGTATAAAGGATTCCGAGAAAACCGAATGGGCCCTCTCTCCATAGAAAGATTGTGATCACAAGGCCAACCACAACGGGAGGTATTCCCATGCCAGTATTAACAAGGGCAACGAGTATATTCCTTCCCGGGAATTTAGTAAGGGCAAGAAAAGCCCCAATTACTATCCCCAAAATTACGCTAAAAATTGTTGCAATCCCGGAAACCTTTATCGAGAGAATCGTGATCCCCAAAACCTCCTCATCAAGGCTAAAAATGAGGATTATGGCTTTCTTTATTCCCCCAAGAATTATTTCCATTTTTTAGCCCCCTTCCCTTTTAGAACCTGGTATAAAGAGGGGAGAACCGTACTTTTCTTTCCCGAATATTCGTATGAAGTTTTGGATCTCCTGAGAAAATAAAAAATCTGAAAAAGACCTCGCCCCTTCCCGGTTTATCTTTTTGAAAAATTCCGGATTAACCTCTATTACACTGTACGTATTGAGTAGCTTCGGATCCGACAATGCCGTAATTTCTCTTTTTACACCTTTTTTGATTACAAGATAAGTTCCGCTATCGGTGATAGTGTAAGCGCCCTTATCAAAAGCCATCTTAAGTGTGAGACCCATACCCTGGCCTGTCTCCTGATACCATTTTTCCTTAGTTGGATCTATCCCTATTTCTCTCCAGAGTCTTTTCTCAAGTACGTGAGTTCCCGAATTGTCCCCTCTCGACAAAAAAAAGCACCTTTTCTCAGCTATCTTTTTTAGACCCGCTCTTATGCTTCTTTCTCCTTTAATACCAGCTGGGTCATCATCTGGGCCAACTAATAAAAATCGGTTATACATAAGTACCCTTCGTCTGATTCCGTACCGTGAGGCAACAAATTCTTTTTCCTCATCCGGAGAGTGGGTGATGAGAATGTCCGCTTCCCCCCTTCTACCCAAGGCGAGAGCCTGACCCGAACCAACGGCAATAGTTTTTACAAAATATCCTGTCTTTTTCTCGAATACGGGTATCAATTCATCCAAAAGTCCCGAATCCTGAACGCTGGTGGTAGTAGCGAGAATGATCGTCCTTTCCTTCCCGGCCAANGGATTCGGGCTCAAAATAAAAAGAGAAAGGATGCATGAAGAGAATAGACCTAAGAGTCTCCTTTTTTTCATAGGAAATTTCGCTCCGTATTTTAGGAAAATAGGGAGTAAAAGTCAAGAAAAATTACTAAAAAGATAAGAAAGCTACAGTTCTTCCACGTTTTTTATTATTCTCCCCGAATTTTCCAGCTCATATCCAGGGTGATCACTCGCTATCCTCAGGATCTGGGGTTGTTCGAAATAAGAGATAAAGGCTCTAAAAGTCGGCCTAAGATACACGTCTTTTGGAACTACCATGTCGAATCTTTCGAGAAAAAGGGGCAAAAAGTCTAAATCGAGCAANTATGATATATAAGCTATCCCNAAGCTACAGTCNGCAAGCCCCTTAAGGACAAAGAGTCCAGCCTTCATGTGGGACTCCACCTCTCTTTCGTAACCATTTATGTGCGAGGGATCGATATCCTCCTCTTTCAGCAGAAAATCGAATAAAAGTCTTGTTCCTGAACCCCTGTTTCTGTTAACAAAAGAGACCTTTTTTGACGCTAAATCCCTTAAACCTTTTATCCCAAGAGGGTTTCCTTTCTTTAATAAGAGGCCTTGTCTTCTTTTGAAAAGCTCAATAACTAAGCAATCGTCTCTCTTTAGGTGCCGCTCAATATAAGAGGATGAATAGTCCTTCTTGTCAACATTTAGAACATGGCAGCACGCTATCTTCGCTCTATAGGTATTTAGGAGTTCGAGGCCCTTAAGACTCCCAAGAGGTGCATAAAAGACCGTCACATCCCTACTTTCTTTATTGAATGAATCTATTATGAACCTTAAAAGAGGGTCGTCGCTCCCCGCAATGTAAAGATCCTTTTCCGACTCTGTCTTTTCAATTATCCATCTGTCTATAAGTTCCCTTGGGAACCCTATTTTTCCACCTATCTTTATGTGGGGGAGCCTTCCCTCCTGGACGAGTGCGTAAATCTTCTTCTCNTTTACCCTTAAGTACTTGGCCACCTCTTTTGCACTTAATATCTCCATCCTTTTAAATTATATGCAAAAAAGGAGGCATTGAAAAGGGTCGCCAAAAATGATAAAATTGGTAAAGAAAACATGAAAATAAATGTAAAAATAAGCACAAACCTTGTAGCATCAGGTAACACTACGGTCCCNACAAAAATCGAACTCGATGAAGAAAAAAACACCGTCCTCGACCTCCTTCGGAAACTTAACGACAGGTTCCCCCATTTGAAACTGATTGACTCCGACCAAATGGGGGAAGATCTAAGGTACGTATACGTTAACGGGATAAGCCACTTCGATCTACCAAATGGTCTCAAAACAAATCTGAAAGAGTCTGACTCCGTTCACGTAGAAATCTTCATGGAACCACTTGCAGGAGGATAGGTTCTTTATCAGAAAGGAGGATGTTATGGAATACTCAGAAAAAGTCCTCGACCATTTTAGAAATCCGAGAAATGTGGGAGTATTAGAGGATGCGGACGGGATTGGAGAAGTGGGAAATCCCATCTGTGGAGACATGATGAAGATAACGATAAAAGTGGAAAACGACAGGATAAAGGACATAAAGTTTGTTACTTTTGGCTGCGGAGCTGCTATAGCGGTCTCAAGCATGGTCACGGAAATGGCGAAAGGAAAAACACTCGAGGAGGCTCTTAAGATAACGAACAAGGATGTTGCAGAGGCTCTCGGTGGNCTCCCCAAGAACAAGCTCCACTGTTCGAACCTCGGGGCTGACGCTTTAAAGCAGGCCATTATGGATTATTATGCGCGAAAGACACGTGGAGAGAAGTATAAAACCGATGTCTCCACCTCTCAGTACATAGGAGAGAGGGAAGGAATATGCGTATGTCCTTACTGTCAGGAGGAACTGCCAAAAGATCTTCCCATTTGTTCAAAATGCGGAAAACGAATTAATTGAGAATTCTTAAACTGAAGGAGAAATCATGAGTTTAATATACCTTGACCACATATCGGCAACTCCACTTCATCCTGAAGTAAAAAAGGCCATAATCGAATATCTTGAAACCGACGGATTCGGAAATCCACAGGGCCAGCATAGAATCGGTGACAGAGCAAACGAGATCTTGGAGAAGTCGAGGGAGAAAGTTGCGAGCCTCATAGGCGCCAAAAGCGATGAAGTAGTTTTCACGTCAGGAGGCACAGAATCCACAAATTTCGCGATAAAAGGGGTGGCCTTCGCTCTNNAGAAAAAGGGCAGACATATAGTAACTTCTAATATTGAACACCAGGCTGTTTCCAGGCCCTTGAGGGTCTTAACGAAGATGGGTTTCGCTGTCACATCAATTGGCGTGGATAGATACGGGATGATAGATCCTGATGATGTGAGAAAAGCCATTAGAGATGACACAATTCTCATAACTATCATGCACGCGAACAACGAGATAGGAACTATAGAGCCCATAGCTGAGATCGGAAAAATAGCGAAGGAGAAGGGTATTGTGTTTCACACTGATGCTGTTGCATCCTGTGGAAATATCCCAGTGAATGTGGAGGAGCTAAATGTTGACCTTCTGAGCCTTTCAGCAAATCAGTTTTACGGACCTTCGGGTGTTGGAGCACTGTATATAAGACAGAAGACCCCAATAGTCCCCATAATCGACGGGGGTGTGCAAGAAGGCGGGAGAAGGGCCGGAACCCAAAACATGATCGGAATCGTTGGAATGGCAAAGGCTGCTGAACTTGCGATCGCAGAAATGCCAGAAAGAATTGAAAAACTTAGAAAACTGAAATCTGAGCTGAAAAAAAGGGTCTTAGAGATCGGGGATGTAACAGTAAATGGTCATCCTGAAAAAAGCCTCCCCGGTCTATTATCCGTATCATTCGATTACATAGAGGGGGAATCATTGATGCTCCTTTTGGACGAGGCTGGAATATGCGTCTCCACAAGGTCTGCTTGCGCTTCTGGCTCTCTCAGGGCCTCCCATGTCCTTACAGCAATAGGGCTGGACTACGTGAAAGCCCAGGGCACGCTCATATTTTCCTTTGGAAGGGAAAACACCATTGAAGACGTAGATAAGACTTTTGAGTCTCTAAAAAAGGCCGTCACCTTTTTGAGGAACATGTCCCCCCTTTATAGGAAAGGTACTTGAATTATTCGATTTTCAGTATTTCGTAAACCTTTTCTCCACCGGGAGCAGAAAAACGTACCTCATCTCCAACGCTCTTCCCTATGAGTGCCTTACCAAGCGGCGATGTGATCGATATCTTGCCAGCTTTCACATCCGATTCGTATGGCCCGACGATTCTATAAACTACTTCTTCTTCAGTCTCCACATTTCTGAGCGTCACTTTAGAACCAAAAACACAAGATAAGGAAGAGCCACTCGGTTCCACTATTTGACAACTTTTAAGCATCTCTTCGATCTCTGTGATCCTTTTCTGTAAGAATTGATATTCTTCTTTCGCAGCGTCATATTCGGCGTTCTCTGAAAGGTCTCCGTGTGCCCTTGCTTCTTCAATGGCTCTAAGAATCTCAGGTCTTTTCTTAGAAAAAAGATAATCCCTTTCCCTCTTTAGTTTTTCGTAACCCTCTTTCGTAATCGGAATCCTCATAGCCCCTCTCTTTGAAAATAGAACAATTGTGGTTTATTATATTGAAAACAGAAAGATTAGGCAAACAAAAACGTTGGAAACATAGATTGGGATAATTTTATAATAAGGATCATGAAATTCGAGGATGGGATAAAGAGGCTCGAGGAAATAGTGAGGTTACTTGAAGAAGGTCAGCTTAGTCTCGACGAGGCCTTAGAGCTCTTCAAAGAAGGAATATCGCTCACAAAAGAGCTGACTAAACGGTTAGATGAGGCGGAAAAGAGGGTAGAGATCTTAATAAAGAAAGAAAATGGTGCGATCGAGCGTGTCCCTTATCTAAGCGAGGAAGAATGACCGATCTTCAATCTTATCTGAAGGAGAAAAGGCTCCTCATTGACAATACGTTAAGAGAGATTTTCGCTTCATTTAAGGACATACCAGGGATTTTGCGCGACTCCATGGAGTATATGGTCTTCTCAAATGGAAAAAAGATTAGGCCCATTCTCGCAATAGCAACGTGTGAATCCTTGGGGAAACCGGCCGATAAACTCCTCCCCTTTGCGTGCGCAATAGAGATGATCCACACGTACTCCCTGATTCACGATGATCTTCCAAGTATCGATAATGACGATCTAAGAAGGGGAAGGCCAACATGCCATAAAGTCTTTGGAGAGGCAATAGCAGTCCTGGCTGGGGATGCCCTATTAACTGAGGCTTTTAGAGTGATGAGCGATAAAAGGTTCACGGAAATGGTTAGCCCGAGGATTGTTCAGAAGATAATATTCGAGATAGCACACGCTGCAGGAGCAGAGGGTATGGTTGGAGGACAAGTAGTGGACGTAATTTACAATGGCCAAACCGGGTCAAAGGCCGTAGTCAATTATATACATGCGCACAAGACCTGTGCCCTCATCACCGCATCTGTACGGGTGGGAGCGATGATTGGGGAAGCAAAAAGCAAGGAGCTAAGATACTTGACGCGCTATGGAGAATGTGTGGGAAGGGCATTCCAGATTGTAGACGATATACTCGATTATGAAGGTGACGAAAAGGTAGTGGGCAAAAGAGTTAGAAAAGACAAAGAAAAGCAGACCTACATCAAGCATTACGGCCTTGCAAATTCAAAGGAAGAAGTGGCAAAGCTTGTAGAAGAGGCAAAAAGATCTGTCCAGTTCCTCGGAGAAAGATCCGAAATCCTTAAAGAACTGGCTACGTATATCGGCACGAGGAATCTTTGATGGTGCTCGAGAAAGTAGACTATCCATCCGATTTAAAGAAGCTCACCTTAGGTGAGCTCCAACAACTCTGCTCAGAAATAAGGGATCTCATATTGAAAACAGTAGCAAAAACTGGCGGACATTTATCATCAAGTCTGGGAGTTGTGGAACTCACAGTCGCGATTCACTACGTATTTGAGGCACCGAAGGACAAAATCGTATGGGATGTGGGTCACCAATGTTACGCCCACAAAATCCTTACGGGAAGGAAGAAAAAATTTGAGTCCCTAAGACAGACAAACGGCATAAGTGGATTTCCCTCAAGGAACGAAAGCATTTACGACACCTTCAATACAGGCCACGCGTCAAATTCCATCTCTATCGCGGTCGGTCTCGCGGAGGCAAAAAAGAAGATGAACTCGGACGAAAAGATCATAGCTGTGATTGGTGATGGCGCGCTCTCTGGTGGTATGGCCTTTGAGGCATTGAACCATGCTGGCCATGCAAAAAGTGACATAATCGTTATCCTCAATGATAACGAGATGTCTATCTCAAGAAACATTGGTGCGCTGTCCTCATACCTTAATAGATTAATGACCGGGGAGTTTGTCTCAAAGGCAAGAGAAAGATTAAAGGTTTTGCTTCAAAACATCCCAGGTTTGGGCACGAGATTCTACAAAATCGCAAAGTACCTCGAAGAGGTGGCAAAGGGGCTCATAGTTCCTGGCATCTTTTTTGAGGAGCTGGGCTTTAAGTATGTGGGGCCCGTGGATGGACACAATCTTCACGTACTCATTGACACACTCAAGAACCTGAGAAAGCTGAAAGGTCCAATCCTCCTTCATGTAATCACAAAAAAAGGGAAGGGATACAGATTTGCCGAGCATGATCCTGAAAGATTTCACGGAGTTTCTCAGTTCGATATGGCCACGGGAGAGAAAAAGGAGGCGGGGGATCTCACTTACACTGACGTCTTTGGATCCACTCTCCTTAAACTTGCGGAAAAGGACGAAAAGATAGTGGCTATAACCGCCGCGATGAGCCTCGGGACTGGTTTAAGCCATTTCGCAAAAGTATTTCCGGACCGTTTCTACGATATAGGAATTGCGGAGGAGCACGCTGTCACATTCGCTGCTGCCCTTTCAATGATGGGCTTTAAGCCGTACGTGGCTATTTATTCCACGTTCCTCCAGAGAGCTTATGACCAGATACTCATGGACGTTTGCTTACAGAATATACCCCTTTGTTTCTGTCTGGACAGGAGCGGAATAGTGGGCCAGGACGGCCCAACTCACCATGGGGTCTTCGATCTTTCTTACCTTCGGCATATGCCTAACATGGTCATTATGGCTCCAAAGGATGAAAACGAATTAAGGGACATGCTATTTTCAGCTTACCATTACGGAAAGCCCGTGGCTATAAGATATCCTAAAGGCAAGGTTCTCGGAGTGAAAATGAAAGAGGATTTTTCGCTTTTGCCTTTCGGAAAATGGGAGATACTCAAAGAGGGACGAGATTTAGCTGTAGTTGCGTGTGGGACCCTTGTAAATGAGGCTTGCTTAGCAGCAAGCGCTCTTGAGATGGAGGGGATAAGCTTGACAGTCGTAAACGGAAGGTTCATAAAACCCGTCGATTACGAGACATTGAAAGAAGTTGCAAAAATGTCTCCCATGATACTTGTTGCAGAGGAGAACTCAATTTTGGGTGGCTTTGGTGCCGCCATTATGGAAGCACTCTCAGACATGGAGATAAGTGTTCCTGTAAAAAGACTTGGGATTCCCGACCTCTTCGTCCCCCACGGCAACCAGGAAAGCCTAAGAGATAGTCTTGGCCTCACAAGTAAGGGGATAGTAAGGTTAGTTCGGGAATGGGTAAGGAAAGGTTAGATCTTCTCCTTCTGAAGAGGGGTATTGCTCCGTCCAGAGAAAAGGCAAAGGTAATCATACTCGCGGGAGAGGTGTACGTCTCCGGAGAAAAGGTTACAAAGCCTGACAGAAAATACCCGGATGACGTTCAAATCGAGCTGAGAGGTAATCCCGTCCCATACGTGAGCTTCGGCGGGCTAAAGCTCGAAAAGGCAATAAAGGAATTTGGCCTTCAAATCTCTGGAAAAAAAGCTATAGACGTGGGAGCCTCAACCGGAGGATTTACCGACTGTTTGCTTAGATTTGGAGCTTCCCATGTGTATGCTGTCGACGTTGGTAAAAACCAGCTACACCACTCCNTAAGATCCGATCCGAGAGTAACGGTAATGGAGGGGGTAAACGCGAGATACCTCAAGTANGAAATGATAGGGGAGTTTCTCGAAATTGCTACGATCGATGTCTCCTTTATATCAATAAAAAAGATCATTCCAAGGGTTTGCGAAGTGATAAAGCCAGGAGGCTTTATACTCGCGCTCGTTAAGCCCCAGTTNGAAGTTGGAAGATTCGAGGTCGGAAAAAATGGTATCGTTAGAAACCATGAAGCGATACGAAGGGTTCTAAGGGAGATGAAAGAATTCGGAGAGAATCTCAACCTCCTTTTTAAGGGGGAACTTGTGGCACCAAAAGAAAAAGAAAAGAAGAATACGGAGTATTTCCTCCTTTGGGAGAAATAAGGGAAGTAAAATCTGTCTTATACTTTGCGAGCATTATATACAGGATGGAAAATGCTTTCAAAGAAGGATTGGCCAATTTATTAGAGACCCTTGGAGAGACCGAGGAAATAACTGAGGAGATGGAATTTTCACACACCGATTACTATAAAGATGAGATGGGGGAAAACCTTAAAAGAAGGCTTTTGCTTTTTAAATCCTTGCGTAAAAGGGAAGATCTTCCGAACATAAAAATCAAAACGAANGAGATCGAAAAAAGATTATCAAATAGGGGGAATAGAACTGTTAACATAGACCCTGGGTACATCACACTCGAAAATGTAATACTGGCTACGACAAAAAATTATACCCACCGAATATATCTCGGAGGGGGGATATATGGGGACCTTACTCTCATTTTCAAGGGTGGTACATATAGACCTTTAGAGTGGACTTATCCAGACTATGCGAGTCAACAAATAATANGCATTTTCAACAAATGGAGGACCATTCTCAAAGATAGTTTGAGAAAGGAGTCAAAATGCTAAGGAGTATGACAGGGTTCGCAAAAATCGAGAAGGAATTTCCAGAGGGAAAGATCTACGGAGAGGCAAGATCATTAAATAACAGGTATCTTGAACTGAACATAAAGATTCAGAAGACCGATTACTCACTGGAACAAAAACTGAGGGAGATTGCGAAAAAACATCTGAAAAGGGGACGAGTCGACATATCCTTAAAATGGGAAAGGCCGGAAAATTCATACCCTGTCCTCAAGGTCAATGAACAGACGGTCTCTCAATATCTTAATCTCTTAAAGGAGCTCAAGGAAAGATATGAACTTGAAGGTTCACTAACAGTGGAAACCCTTCTCACGTTCAAGGATGTGATAGTTTCTGAGGAACAGTCGGCAATTCAGGAGGAAAGGCTACTTCAAACCTTTGAAGAACTGCTTATAAGCCTCGACTTAGAAAAAAGGAGGGAAGGCTTGATTATTCAAGAGGAGCTGGAAAAGAGGATGAATAAGATTAAGGATATTGTTGGGGAATTAGAAGCACACTTTCCTCACGCGATGGCTCAGTATGAGAAGAAGCTAAGAGAAAGACTAAAGGAATTGACAACTTCTATAAATGAGGAAAGGCTGCTTCAGGAAATGGTGTTTTATATGGAAAAGCACGACATAGCTGAGGAGATTTCAAGACTAAAGGGCCATATAGATAACCTTGAAAAGTCTATGAGAGAGGAGGCTNCAGTAGGGAGAAAGCTCGACTTTATAATCCAAGAGATGATCAGGGAGGCAAACACGATAGGAAGCAAGTCTCCCGATTACTTTATAAGCCAAAGGGTTGTGGACATAAAGGTAGAAGTGGAAAAGATGAGGGAACAGGTACAAAATGTCGAATAAGGGNAAGATCTTCGTCGTTTCAGGACCTTCTGGAGCTGGGAAAACAACGATTCTGAACCGCTTTCTGAGGGACGATAAAAAATCCGCATTTTCCGTCTCATATACGACGAGAAAAAAGAGGGAGGGAGAAAAAGATGGAGTCGATTACCATTTTATCGATAGAAAAGGGTTCNATGAGCTCATAAGAGAAAATGCCTTGCTTGAATGGGAAGAAGTGCACGGAGAGTTGTATGGAACTCCTAAGGACGAAATATTCAAGAATATGGAAAGAGGCATCGATGTCTTCTTGGACGTGGACGTAAACGGAGCTTTAAGGATCAAGAGTATGGTCCCCCATGCGGTTTTGATATTCATAGANCCCCCATCGAAGGAAGAACTGATAAAGAGGCTCAAAATAAGGGGTGAGGAAGAAATAGTNAAGAGACTCGAAAGGGTGGAGAAAGAACTTGAGGCAAAAAAGTTTTTCGATTATGTTATAATTAATGGGTCACTCGATGAAGCGTACGAGAATTTCAAAAGAATAGTAGAGGAGGTGAGGAAACTAAGTGGCAAGGATAACAGTTGAAGATTGCATGAAACATGTGGAAAACAGGTTCGAGCTNGTTCATCTGGCAGTNAGAAGGGCCAAACAACTCATAAAAGGGGAAAAGCCGCTTGTCAAAAGTGAAAACAAAGAGATAGTAACTGCCCTTCGTGAGATTGCGGAAGGCCTCGTGTACTTCGAGAAGAAGGAGTTACCACCTAAGGCTGAAGAGCAGTACCAACTTTCAAGCTTTACACCTTAAAAAAGTATACTACTTTTTCCCCTTCCCCACTTTATTAATCTCTATCCCAAAATTTGTGTACCTTGCCCTTATCTTATCTCCCGGTGAGATCTCCCTTATATCCTTAAATCCTTTAAGACTCGCATTACTAACGTCTAAAGTCACATTCCCTCTCCACCCCTTGACTGTCATAAGCTTTGCGTCCTTATTAATAGACACCACACTCCCATAAAGGTATAGGCCTTTTACAGGTTTTGCTTTGGGAGTCGCTTTCTTTTCCTCCGCAGAGACAATCGAGGCAAAGGATATGAAGCCCACTATCAGGACTAAAATTAAGCATGTTACTCTTAGACCTCTCATCTCTTTCCTCCCTTCTTTTTTTTTACTTTTAATTACTTTTTCCCCCCCTGTCAAGAAAAAATAAGCCACTAATAATGTGGATGTCACACTTTTCTGTCCATAAATCCCGCATGGGTGGTCTTCACGCGGTCTTAATTTCTTATTTCGAATCCACCTTTGAGATATCTGAACCATTCCCTGTAAGATACCCTTTGTAATAGCCCCCGTTTAGACGGAACACCCTCCTGACCAGAATAAGTTGTAGTAATAGCCATAGAGTTATTGCTATAATTAACATGTAGCAAGGAGGATAACTATGAGTCCGATAGAGGTCATCACATCGGTTCAAAGAAGGAGAGGATGGACCGCTTAAGCAGAAGAAGGCCATGGTTGAGGAGCAGAACATTACGGTCCCTATCGCAGCGGAGATGATAAGAGATCTCATGACAGAATCCTTTATAAAGACCTCTAACCGCGTTTATGACATATCTATGATTTCCTTATACAAAGACTGTTATGGGATTATTGCCTTTGTAGTTCGAAGACTATAATATATCCCAATGAGGGGCTTAAGATGAGATCACCAAAGGAATAC
>JGI24721J26819_10001006_pt1 | contig 31533 bp, 18 predicted proteins | sample YelNatPaOPGAMG01_FD_26819 | JGI IMG/M metagenome (IMG submission 26819) | reverse complement strand
TTCATTTCTTGTTTAAATTCCCAAACATCACCATATGCGTTAGCTTTTGGTGCAAGTTTAAAGTTTGGTTTTGGAATTAAGTATATCACTTCATAAGTCGGCAAAAAATAACCGGGATTGAAGTTTATACCACCTTTTCGTTTCCAAATGATAATTTGTCTTACTGGCAAATCTCTAATGATGTCTTTTCTGTCTTGAAGTAAACCGTCTTGAACTCTCCACTTGTGATTGTAAAAAATGGCTCCGTCATCCTTTATTAGTCTGAACATTTCTTTTAAACAGTTGTATTGCCATTCGACATACTCTTCGTGTGGCATATTATCATCATGGTGGCTGTAACCATTTACTAATGCCGCTCCAGCCCACTTCCCACCACGTCCATCTTTCATCCCATTTCCAGTAGAGTTTTTTAAGTTATAAGGAGGAGAAGTAACCACCAAGTCCAAACACATATCTGGCATTTGACGCATAACAGTTAAACTGTCACCGTTGATGATTTTGTTTATATATTTTTCTTCAAAAGTCATTTGTCCTTGAGTAATATTTGTTATCGTTCAAATTTACGACTTTTATTCACTCTCTGTTCATTTTGAGCCAGTTTTTTTAATCTTGCCGCTAACGGCTGACACATGGCAAGTGCAAAACTTAATTGCTGCTCAACTTTCTGCCAGCACTACCTGTCCCGATTTTTCGGGAAATGCAAATAAAGATTTCAAATGTTTTAACGAACACACAAACACGCATTTGCTATAGGATTTTTTGGCTGCAANCAGTTAGGAAGGCCTTCATTATTTTTTCAAGAGTTGAATCTATTTGATCATTCAAGGTTTTTGCCTTTCCATCCATTGTAAACAGGGGAACAAAATAAAATCCTGACTGTTCGCAACTGATGTGCTGCACGGATCATCCCTACGGAAATGGAGGAGTTGATCCTGCAAAAATAGCGTTTTGTTTTAAAAAATCTCTTCAACCTTAACATATTGACCTATTTATATTATCAACTTTCGCAAGTAAAATCNNTTGATGTTTTGAATGCTTCAGCAGTTTCATTNATTGATCNAACTTGGTTTTTCATTAGAATGAATCTCATTATCTTTGCATCTAAAGAAAAGCTATTCATTTCAAAGCATTCAAGCATCCATTAAATAATTCAAAAAATGGCCTCATCTTCTTTTTATACCGTCATTGGGCTTATGTCAGGTACTTCGCTGGATGGACTTGACATGGCTTGTTGTCAATTTTCCAAAACGACTTCGGGATCAATCACATATCAAATCATTGCAGCCGAAACGGTCGCCTACACAGCATCATGGAAAGAACGGCTCAGCAAACTCGAAAAAGCTTCAGCCTACGAATTGGTGAAAACCCATGTACAATTGGGGGCATATTTCGGAGAACAAACCGCTGCCTTCATAGCAAAGCATCAACTGCGTCCTGATTTGATTGCCTCCCACGGGCATACTGTTTTTCATCAACCTCAACATGGCATTTCGACGCAAATTGGCGATGGCAATGCCATAGCAGCCCGAACAGCCATTCCTGTTGTGTGTGACTTTCGTTCACTGGATGTCGCTCTTGGAGGCGAAGGCGCTCCGCTGGTTCCCATCGGCGATCAGCTTCTTTTTGCTGAGTTTACTGCCTGCCTCAATCTTGGAGGCATCTCCAACGTCTCTTACCAAAAAGAGGGAAAACGATTGGCCTGCGATCTATCCTTGTGCAACATTCCATTAAATTATCTGGCACAACAGCTCGGGAAGGAATACGATCAAAACGGAGATGAAGCTCGTCACGGGAAAGTGAATCAAAAACTGTTGGAAGCCATGAATCGGTTACCCTATTTTGACCGACCATCTCCCAAATCATTAGGGAAAGAGTGGTTTGTCGATCAATTCAAGCCTTTGCTCGCTGAAAGTCATTTGTCAGTTCAAGATCAGCTTCGGACAACGGTTGAGCACATCGCTTTTCAAATTAGCCGCGAACTTGGCACGTTACGTCAAGGATCCGTTTTGATCACAGGCGGAGGAGCTTTCAATAAATTTTTACTGGAGCGAATGCAACAACAAACTTCACATCGATTGATCGTCCCCGATGCGTTGTTAGTCAATTATAAAGAAGCGTTGATCTTTGCATTGCTTGGAATGTTGCGAATGACTCGGCGTATCAACACCCTCGCCTCAGTCACCGGCGCATCCGAAGACAGTTGCAGCGGCAGCATCATGGGAGTTCCTGCCTCCACACTGCCATCGCGTTGAAAAGGAAGTCCACCTTGAAGCCCTTTCCCGATGTCTTTTAATCCAAAAATGGAAACAAGACAGCACAAGCTGTTCCATTTTTTGTTAAATTTGCAGCGCAAAATAGAAAGCGCGTTCGGAAAGGATTTTCTGATTCATAACAACCCTCAAAACGATGCATGGAGGCGCTGTACAAGATTTAGAACAAATCGCGCAGACTTTCTATCAGCCGATTTTATCATACGGATTGGAACCATTCAAACAACACAACAATGACAAAACAGCGGTTCACATTCCATTTATAAAGCTCTTTCATGAACAAAAAACGACGCATTCAAACTATTTTCCCCTTTATTTTTTTAGCCATCATCAGTTACATCATGTGGGACGGATTTCGTCTTTTCACCCATCATCCGGTCATTCAAACACTCTATGTGACGCTTAACATCGTCTTTTTCCTCTTTTTCTTGTTAGCGTTATTTGTCGGACATCATTTGCCGATTCGCTTGGCATCGGTGATTGCATTTATCGGTAACACCTATTTAATTGCAGCGCTCTATTTATTATTGTTGTTTTTGCTGACTGATTTTGTGCTGATGCTCAACGGCATCCTTCATTTCATTCCGGGCTATGTTCTTGGTTATCATTTCGATTGGATCATCATAAACTTTGTGCTCATTACCATCGTGTTGATTATTGGAAATTATCGGTTTAACCATCCAAAAACAGTCGAATTGGATTTGGAATCGAACAAGCCAAAACAGCACAAGACGTTGAAAATTGTGGCCGTCAGTGACATCCATTTGGGGTTTTCGATCAAAAAGAAAATGCTTCAGCGCTATGTCACCATGATCAACCAAACCAAGCCCGATCTGATTTTGATGATTGGCGACGTGTCAGATCGAGCCCTAAAACCGATCATTCAGCAAAACATGGCAGANGAATTGTCGCAACTGAAAGCAACATTCGGAGTNTATGCCATCAACGGGAATCATGAACATTATGCAGAAACGCCCGATGCTACTTCTACCTATTTAAGAGCAGCCGGCATTCATGTGTTAATCGATGAAATTGCTTGCATTGATCACTCCTTTTATCTTATCGGGCGAGACGACAAATCGAATGTCAAACGCGAACCGTTGGCATCGCTGGTAAAAGGACTTGATCCGTCATTACCCAAGATTTTATTGGATCATCANCCTTACCATTTGAAAGAAGCACGACACAACGACATTGATCTGCAACTTTCGGGACACACGCACGAAGGACAGTTNTTCCCATGGAATCTTTTTATAAAAAAAATGTTCGAAATTCAGTACGGATACCGCAAAATTGGCAATACGCACTATTATGTCTCCTCCGGCTTAGGCATTTGGGGCCCTCAATATCGTATCGGAACGCAGTCGGAAATGGTGCTCATCCGTTTTCATTATTGAAAAGAGAGAAATAAACCCCATTTTCAAAAAAATATTTCGTCATTTCAAAATGAATCAGTAACTTTGTAGCGCAAAAAAGAAACGCACATCTTAAATTCAATAATAACGATTACACTACAATGAAAGAAGGAATTCATCCAACAAGCTATCGACCCGTAGCCTTCAGAGATATTTCAAACGGAGACACATTTATCTCACGTTCGACCATCGCTACGAAAGAAACCGTTGAAATTGACGGGGTAACTTATCCTTTGGTAAAACTTGAAATTTCCAGCTCGTCTCATCCCTTTTACACCGGCAAACAAAAGCTGGTTGACACAGCAGGACGCGTTGACAAATTCATGAATCGCTACCAAAAGCACATGGAAAACAAGAAAAAATAAAGTTGCCCTTTCGAGAAAAAATCAAAGAAAGCCGCTCTGTTATCTGAAGAGTGGCTTTTTTATTGTCTTCACCACTTTCTGCCGAGATCATTTCAACGAGGAATCGCCTCAATCAACAAAATCTGATGTATCTTTGAATCATCAATCGTCAGACTCATCGATCGTCAAAGGCTGTCGATGTCTGAACAACGATTTTTGCAAAGATTTTTCACAACGCCAAACAAACCAATCACCAACGAGAGAAAGTTCTGTTTTTGGCAACAAAGCAAACGGAACCAATCGTTCAACCAACCCTTCAGTCAATGAAAACATCATCAAATCATTCGGAAAGCCGTCTGAAAAAATCGGACATCAAACGCCTCATTACCCAATTGTTCAATCAAGAGCCAAACCGAAGTTTTAATTACAAACAAGTGGCACACCTGTCAGGTTTTAAAACAACGACAGCAAAACAATTGGCTATTGAAGTACTCAATGAATTGACGGAACATGGCACCCTCATTGAAATTGATCGGGGCAAATATCGATTGAACGTGCGCGGAGGCAACATCACCGGCATCATTGACCGAACCTCCCGAAAAACCTTTTTAATTCCCGATGACGGCGGTGCACCTATTTTTATTGCCGAACGCAATCTGAATCATGCCATGGATAAAGATTATGTGAAAGCATTTTTGTATGCCGGTCGGAAAGGACGACAACCGGAGGCCGAAGTCACCGAAATCATCAAAAGAAATAAGGAACTTTTTGTCGGAACGATCGATTTAAGCGGCCCGTATGCATTTTTGTGTGTCGATAATAAATATTTGTCCAATGACATTTTCATTCCGGCAGATCAGTTAAAAGGCGCAAAGAACGGACAAAAAGCGGTTGTCAGGCTACTCCACTGGGATAGCGGCGATAAAAATCCGGTAGGCGAAGTCGTTGACATCTTAGGTGATACCGGCGAAAACAACACCGAGATGAATGCTATTTTGGCCGAATTCGGATTGCCTTATCGGTATCCTGAACGCGTAGAACAGGAAGCCGAACAGATAGAAGCAACCATTTCGGCGCAAGAAATAGCCCAAAGGAAAGACTTTCGAAACGTCCCGACCTTTACCATTGACCCGCGTGATGCAAAAGATTTTGACGATGCGCTTTCTCTTCGTCGTTTAGAAAACGGATTATGGGAAGTTGGCATTCACATTGCTGATGTAACCTATTACGTCAAGCCACATTCCTTGATTGAACAAGAAGCTGAAAAGCGCGCCACGTCCATTTATTTGGTGGATCGAACCATCCCCATGCTTCCCGAAAAACTCTCCAACGAGCTGTGCTCGCTGCGCCCCAACGAAGACAAACTCTGCTATTCCGTCATTGCCATCCTCGATGATCAGGCTGTTCTGAAAACGTACACTATTCAACGCACCGTCATCCGATCCGATCGACGATTCACGTACGAAGAAGCACAACAAATCATCGAAACCGGGGAAGGCGACTTCCAAGAGGAGCTGCACACCCTCAACGAACTGGCCAAAAAGCTACGAGAAAAACGATTCAAAGCCGGCGCCATTGCCTTTGAACGTACCGAAGTGCGTTTTGAGATCGATGATAAAGGGAAACCCATCCATGTTTTCTTCAAAGAAGCCAAAGACGCCAACAAGTTAGTAGAAGAATTTATGCTTTTAGCCAATAAAACCGTTGCAACTCACATCGGAAAACCCGGAAAAGGGAAAAAAGCCAAGCCTTTTGTGTACCGAATTCATGATGTGCCCGATCCCGAAAAACTCAACGCTTTTTCAAAGTTCGTGCATCTCTTTGGCTACAAACTCAAAACTTCAGGAAAAAAACACGAAGTATCATCGTCTGTCAATCAGTTATTAGATGAAGTTCAGGGCAAAAAAGAACAAAATCTCATTGAGACATTAGCTGTCCGATCCATGGCCAAAGCTGTTTACAGCACCAAAAACATCGGTCACTACGGATTAGCATTCGACTATTACACTCATTTCACATCACCCATACGTCGATATCCTGACATGATGGTACATCGATTGTTGACACGATATGCCGAAAACGGATCACCCGCCAATGCCGACACACTCGAAGAGCAATGCAAGCACAGCTCAGACATGGAACAACTTGCCACCAACGCTGAGAGAGCCTCTATCAAATACAAACAAGTAGAATACATGAGCGAACGATTGGGACAAACCTTTGAAGGCGTTATTTCGGGCATCAGTGANTGGGGCATTTATGTGGAGTTGAACGAAAACAAATGCGAAGGCATGATCCCAATANGAAATTTAGATGATGATTATTATATTTTTGACGAAAAAAACTATTGCTTGATCGGTCATCGCTATCACAAAAAGTATCAATTGGGCGACAATATCACTGTCACCGTAGCCAGAGCCAATCTGGAGAAAAAACAATTGGATTTTGCCTTAGTCAATCCCGACACNCATACAAAAGAACCGAGCAAACCACAAAGGAACCGAAAGAAACGGTCCTTTTAAAAAGCCTAAAAAAACGAATGAAACGATACTTAAACCCATTTTTGACCCATGCTGCCTGCTGAATTTGACATCATCGTAAAAACATTTCAAGGACTTGAAGAAGTTTTGGCGCGCGAGTTAATCCATTTGGGATGCAACAACGTCGAGATTCAACGTCGAGCTGTTCGTTGCACCGCNAACAAAGCGCTGCTTTACAAGGCTAACCTGTGGCTTCGCACCGCCATCCGCATCTTGATTCCCATTGCTACGTTCAAAGCAAGCAATTATGATATGGTCTATCAGGAGATTAAAGCCATTGACTGGAGCCGCTATATGACGATAGACAATACCTTTGCGGTGGAATCGACTGTCTATTCGGATNATTTTCGGCATTCGCACTTTGTGACCTATCGTGTAAAAGATGCCATTGTCGATTTTTTCAAAGAAAAATACCAACAACGTCCCAACGTCGATGCCGGCAATCCCGACATGCTGATCAACATTCACATTGCCCAACAAACCTGTACCGTTTCGCTCGACAGTTCCGGAGAGTCGCTGCATAAAAGAGGCTACCGAGCCGAACAAACCGAAGCGCCTTTGAGCGAAGTGCTGGCAGCCGGCATGATTCTTTTGTCGGGATGGCACGGTGAATGCGATTTTATAGATCCCATGTGCGGATCAGGCACGTTGCTCATTGAAGCAGCGCTTATTGCACTGAACATTCCGCCGGGTATTTTTCGTTCCCAGTTTCAGTTTGAACGATGGCACGATTTTGACGAAGAATTGTTCAATGACATTTACAACGACGAAAGCCAATCAACTCCTTTTGAACATCGAATTTTAGGAGGAGATCAATCACTTCGTGCCGTTCAAATTGCCAACACGAACATTAAAAGTGCAGGATTATCCAAATACATTCAGGTGGAAACAAAGCAAATGGAGGCGTGGAAATCGCCGGATGCACCTGCCATGATTTTGTTCAATCCGCCTTATGGAGAACGGCTATTGACCGAAAACCTGCTGGATCTTTACGCCATGATGGGAAAAACGCTGAAACACACCTTTGCCGGCAATACCGCTTGGGTGATCAGTTCGAACATGGAATGTTTGGATCATATAGGACTCAAACCGGCCAAACGCATTCATNTGATGAATGGCGCCATTCCCTGTGAATTCAGAAAATATGAACTTTTTGCCGGAAAACGGAATGAATTTTTATCGTCACAGGCTTCGTCTCCGAATCAAACAATCAAATAACACAACCAATCATGGCATCACCCCATTTTTCAACCATCATTTTTGATCAGGCAAAAAAATATGGCGAACGTCCTGCTTTTTTTTGGCGATCGGCAACCGAATGGCANCCGCAATCGTGGCAAGCCTTTGCCGAAGAAACCCGAAAATGTGCTTTATCGCTCATTCACTATGGTATTCAAACACAACAAACCGTAGGAATTTATGCACAAAACATGCCGGAGAATTTCTATATCGACTATGCCAACTATGCCATTCGGGCTATTTCGGTGCCTCTTTTTGCAACTACATCGGTTTCACAACTCACCTATATTTTGAACGATGCCAATGTGAATCTACTTTTTGTGGGCGAAGCGGCACAATTCAAAAATGCCTTGGAAGCACTTCCAAACATTCCATCATTGAAACTGATTGTGGTTATTGATCCTTCGGTAACCATCGAAGATCAACAACCTGCCATATCCTATNAAGAATTCATTACAACCTATCATCGGCCGGAAGCCAAATCGGAACTGGCACAACGTCAACAAACCGCTAACGAAGAAGATTTGGCTTTAATCATGTACACTTCGGGAACCACAGGCGAACCAAAAGGAGTGATGTTAAAACACTCCTCGTTCATCGAAGCCATGCGCATTCACGACGAAGCAGTGCCATATTTTACAGAAGCCGATCGATCCGTAGCGTTTTTACCATTGTCACATATTTTTGAACGAGCTTGGTGTTACTATTGTTTTTACAAGGGAGCCCAAGTCTATATAAACCTTCGACCACAAGAAATTCAAACGGCACTGAAAGAAATTCGTCCCACTGCCATGTGTAGCGTACCGCGATTTTGGGAAAAAGTATATCAAGGCGTCAAGGAACACCTCGATCATTTTTCACCTGCCATGAAAGGCATTGTAGTCTGGGCGGTGGCTTTAGGAGAAATCTATCATTTAAACTATTTGCGNTTAGGGAAAAAACCTCCTTTTTGGCTGAAATTTCGTTATCAATTGGTGGACCGTTTTATTTTTTCGAAAGTCAAAAAAACCGTCGGCATTGAGAAGGGAAATATTTTTCCGGTAGCCGGTGCCGCCTTAGACGATTCCATTACCGTATTTTTTCGGAGCATGGGCATTCCCATTGTCATCGGGTACGGATTGACCGAAACAACGGCCTCCGTGAGCTGTTTCCGTCAAACGAACTACAAAATCGGCACCATNGGCAAACCAATGTTAGACGTACAACTCCGCATTGGCGAAGATCATGAAATTCAAGTTAAAGGAAAAACGGTGATGGCAGGATATTACAACAAACCCGAAGCTACAGCCGCTGCCTTTGTGGATGGTTGGTTCAAAACAGGAGATGCCGGCAAAATCGATGCCGAAGGAAATGTCATTCTCATTGAACGCATCAAAGATTTATTTAAAACCTCCAACGGAAAATACATTGCTCCACAACAATTGGAAATGAAATTGGGCAGNGACAAACACATTGAACAAGTAGCCGTGATCGGCGATCAACGCAATTATGTAACTGCCATTATTGCCCCAAACATGGAAACAGTGCATCAATTGGCCGACCAACACGGCATCACTTTTCAGCTTGAAGATGAACTGTTGGAGCATCCCCTGGTGATTGATTTTTATCGAAACCTCATTGATCAATTACAACAAGACATGGCCTCCTATGAAAAAATCAAAAAGTTCACTTTAATCAAAAAGGCATTCAGTATTGAAACCGGNGAACTGACCTCCACGCTCAAACTTCGGCGCGCCATCATTCAACAAAATTATCATCTACAGATTGAAGCAATGTATCAACGTTCCTAACATCAATCATTATGATAACAGTCAATACATTATGTCAATGGATGGAGGAAATAGCTCCTCTCTCGTTGCAAGAAAGTTATGACAATGCCGGCTTGCAGGTCGGTGACCGATCGAGTGAAATCACCGGTGTNCTGATTACCCTCGATGTGACCGAAGCGGTGATTCAAGAAGCGATCGAAAAGCATTGCAATTGCATCATAGCACATCATCCGTTGCTGTTCAAAGGATTAAAACAGATCACCGGCAAGCATTACGTGGAACGATGCGTCATTGCAGCCATCGAAAATCACATCGCCATTTATGCTGCGCACACCAACTTAGATGCCACTTGGCAAGGTGTGAGCGCAAAAATGGCCGAAAAATTGCACTTAGACCCATTACAGATTCTATCGCCGATTCAACATCAACTGCTAAAATTGGTAACCTTTGTGCCGACGACACATGCCGAAGAGNTAAAAAATAGGCTTTTTGAAGCCGGAGCAGGCAACATCGGCAATTACAGCGAATGCAGTTTTGGCACCGAAGGAATCGGAACATTCAAAGCCAACGACAAAGCGCATCCATTTGTTGGCAACGTTCATGAAAGACATCACGAAAAGGAGCTTCGGCTCGAAGCCATTGTCCCTTTGCACAGACAAAGAGCCGTTGAAAAGGCGCTCATCGATGCACATCCATACGAAGAACCGGCTTTCGACTGGATTCTGCTCGAAAACCCAACCACGACACTCGGCATCGGCATGGTTGGAATGTTGCCTCAGCCTCAAGAACCACTGGCCTTTTTAAGTCAATTGAAAGAAACGTTTCACCTACAATCCATCCGCCATACAGCGCCATTGAACAAACCCATCCGAAAAGTAGCCCTTTGCGGAGGATCAGGCGCCTCTTTATTGCCGTTAGCCATTGCATCGCAAGCCGATATCTATGTTTCTGCCGATTTCAAATACCATGAATTTTTCGAAGCAAACCAACAAATCATGATTGCCGATATCGGCCATTACGAATCAGAACAATTTACAAAAGAGCTGCTCATGGAACAATTACAAAAAAAATTGCCTAACTTTGCGATTCATTTATCGACGATCGACACCAACCCCATTTATTATTTTTAGAAACACACGCTACAGATCGTCAAAAATGCGAATCAACAAAGAAAAACGTCATTCACAAGCATTCAAATTGTAAATTTCATACCATTATGCCAACGGAAGCAAAAACTGAAAAAGAGATCACTGTGGAAGAAAAGTTGAGAGCGTTGTATCAACTTCAAAAAGTTTCCACTGAGATAGACAAAATAAAAACATTGCGTGGAGAACTCCCTCTGGAAGTGGAAGATCTGGAAGCTGAAATTGAAGGATTGGAAACGCGTATTGCTAACTATTCGGAAGAATTAAAAGAGCTGGAACGTGAAATTTCAGGACGTAAGCTTGAAATTGAAGAATCCAAAGCAAAAATTGCAAAATACAAAGAACAACAAGACAATGTACGCAACAATCGGGATATGATTATTTGACCAAGGAAATTGAGTTTGAAACACTTCAAATTCAATTGAGCGAAAAAAAGATTGCAGAAGCACAAAGCTCCATCACGTTCAAAGAAGAAGAAATTAACAACGCAACTACCTTGCTGAACGATCGAAAAAAAGATTTAGAACAAAAGAAAAGTGAACTGGATGAAATTGTTTCCGAAACCAAACAAGAGGAAGAACGCTTGCGCGAACGAGCCAAAGAAATTGAAACATTGATCGAACCTCGCCTTTTAACAGCTTTCAAACGTATTCGAAAAAACGTACGAAACGGCCTTTCAGTGGTTACGATTCAACGCGATGCCTGTGGCGGATGTTTCAATAAAATTCCACCTCAACGCCAAATGGAAATCAGACTGCGTAAAAAAGTCATTGTATGTGAATATTGCGGCCGCATCTTGGTGGATCCTGACATTGAGACGCCTTCCACTCCGGAATAATTCAATCGTTCCTTTTATGATAAATCCTTGCTTTATCAATCCATCAGCATTGAAAAGCAAGGTTTTTTCGTTTTCACCTTCCAATAATCAAAAAACCGCTTCCCTTACCAAACCGAATATCATTCGTTGAAAAACATAAAACTGCCGTTGAACTCATTAAATAGAAAAAAATGAAAAGCATTGAAGAACTTTTTCAAACACGCACATCCGTAAGACGTTATGAAAGAAAACCGATAGAACCCGAAAAAATAGAATTTATTTATCGTGCCATTCAAAATACGCCCACCAGTTACAATGGGCAACAATACTCCGTCATTGCTGTCAGTGATCAAACCGTCAAAGAACAACTTTATGCCATCACCCAACAGAAGCAAATTAAAACCTGTGCCCTCTTTCTTGTTTTCTGTGTTGATTTTCATAAACTGCATGAATTTGCAGACGCAACATCCGTTGCATTTCCACGTTTGCAAGACACCATAGACGGATTGTTGGTGGGAGTCATAGATGCAGCCCTGGCAATGCAAAATGCTGTTATTGCAGCAGAAGCGCTGGACTTAGGCAGTTGCTGCATCGGATACACACGGACTGCCGCCCCAAAAGAAATAGCATCCTTATTGCAGTTGCCGGAAGGTGTGATCGTCGTTTGCGGTCTTTCCATCGGCTACCCGGCCGAACATCCGAGCATAAAACCCAAACAGCCGCTTTCATTGATCATTCATCAAAATCATTATCGACAAGATGACATGAAAAAAGAATTATTGGAATACAACGACATCATCAAAGAATACAATGCCGTTCGAAGCGGTACACAAACGGCCAACGATTGGGGAACTCATATTCTTGATTACCATCGTCAAGCACTGAATTACGATTTAGAAACATACCTTGAGCAACAAGGATTTAAGTTGAGCAACCGATTTAAGAAGCATTAAGCAGATCAGCCCTTCTTATTGGCAAGCGTCAACGTCATTTCACAAGCAGCGCAGTCGAAATGCAACTGAAACCGATCATGAATGCCTTGCAAAAAAAGAGGTTCATTCAGTTGAATGGTTGGATATTGTCGGGGACACCATCCCAATTCAAACTTTAAACAATACTTGGTGGTCATCACCGGATCATCCGATGACAACCGTCCGCCAATTTCCAACGCCGGATCAATTGACGTGACGCCATGTTGACGATAAAAATCGATGGCTTGTCGGTTTGAAACATTGCCTGCATAGGACAAATGTTGAACAGGGAAAAGGGCATTTTCATCCACCGTCGTTGCACGGGAAGAGATTGGCGGAACCAACGCAGCTTCCATTTTTGTTGCCATTTCACGTCGCCATCGGCTCAACAAAGAAGAGGGAATAAACCAAGGTTGAGTGAATTGCACATCCATGTGCTCCATAACGAAAATGGTCTCCCCTAACCGACTCAATTGATCAGCAATATTTTGAACAACTTCGTCGAGCGTTTTAGTTGACAATACTTTGGGATGCGTCCATTGAAATGAAAGCGAACGTTCTTTACACGACACATCCATTCCAAAACCATCTTCCGTTTCGTAACATCGAAACGTAAGCGGGATACGTCTATCAGCTGATTTCTTCGAAAGAATCTCTTCAAACTGCTGATCATACGTTCGAAACAGCATCATTCCGGGCTCAACAGGTGGCATTTTGAATGGATAAATCCATGCGCCATCAACCCGATTGACGCGAAAACCCGTAAATGTGCCATCCACTGACATAAAACTGATTCCGTCGCCATTGTGAACAAAAGATTCGGTGCTGATCAACAAAGCCTTTGAGGTAACACGAATCACCTTGCCTATGGCCTGTCCCATTGACTTTGGAGTCTCCGGTTGAATCAGATGCAGATGTCGATCATTGAGAAAATAATCCGTAGCGCCGCGATGAAACGTACGTTGTGGATCAGGCTCAAAATAATGAACGACTCGACCCAAAGAAGCCGGTTCAAAACGTCGCGATCCTTCCATCAATTGATCCAACAAACGACGATAATAAGCGGTCACATTTTTGACATAGCTCATTTCTTTGAGCCGTCCTTCAATTTTGAATGACGAAACACCCGCCTCCATCAAGTCAACCAAATGTGAGGACAAATCCAAATCGTTGAGTGAAAGCAAATGCTTGGCAGATGTCAACACGTTACCTGAAGCATCAACCACTTGATAAGGCAATCGACACAATTGAGCACATTCGCCCCGATTGGCGCTTCGCCCTCTTGTTGCCTGACTGGCATAGCACTGTCCGCTGTAAGACACACACAACGCCCCATGAACAAAACACTCAATGGTCGCCTTTGTTCCGGAACAAATTGTTTTAATTTGATTCAGTGACAATTCACGCGCCAAAACAATTTGCGAAAAACCAACCCGCTCCAGAAACTGCACCTTCTCAAGCGTACGATTATCCATTTGAGTGCTGGCATGAAGCGCAATTGGAGGAAGCGACAAGCGAAGTAAACCCATATCCTGAATAATCAACGCATCGGCACCCGCTTCATAAAGCTCCCAAATCATGGATTCAGCCAATTCCAATTGTGCATCCGTCAAAATAGTATTCAATGCCACATACACTTTTGCCCGAAACCGATGAGCAAAAGTTACTAAACGAGCAATTTCGGAAACACTATTTCCGGCATTAGCCCGTGCACTGAATTGGGGAGCACCGATGTAAACAGCATCAGCCCCATGGATAATCGCTTCAATCCCAATATCAGCCGTTTTGGCCGGAGCCAATAATTCGATCTTACGCATGAAGGAAAGATAGGTGAATGAAAAACAGAGACAAAGATAATACGCAAGTCTTCTTTCTATAAACNAAAAAGCGAAAACATCAGAACGATATTTTCGCTTTTAAGGATGTGGTACCACCAGGAATCGAACCGGGGACACAAGGATTTTCAGTCCTTTGCTCTACCAACTGAGCTATGGTACCATGACCGTTTTGCGAATGCAAAGGTAAATAAAATTCTCAAATCAGCAAAATAATATAACTCTTTTTTCAGATGAAATGTTTCTCTTTGTTCAGGGCAAAACCTTGTACCACGATTTTCATTTTAAAACAAAGGATAATCCTTTTGATGTACAAATAGAAAAAAGAGAACTGTATGGAATGAGACAAAGCCTGCATTCAGCCAATCAACGTATCGATTTTTTTGTTTTTTCGGGGATAAAGGCATCCAATGCTTTTGTTGGACGTCCATCATTTCCCCAGCAACTTAAGGCATATCCACTCCAACGCTGAGCGCCTTCAGGCTCCCAATATATAACACCAAGACCTTGATGATGAGGAATTTCTTTCACCACATGAATCACGGCACGCAACATGTCATACGTATTTTGAGGATGATCCGCTTCCCCGCCTACTTCGACCACCATCACCGGTTTATGAAAACGACGAACCATGTCATTCAAATTTTTTGCCAAATCATGAATGGTGGCAGTATAATCCGTTTTAAGCCAATACGGATAATAAGAAGCACCAATGATATCATAATGAACATGATATCGTTTAGCCTGATCAAAAAAACGAACATATTTTGCATGATTATTTCCCTGATCCAAATGGATAATTACCTTCGTAGAAGGATCTACTTTTTTAACGGCATCATATCCGGCATTCAGTAATTGAGCCAATTGCGACCAATGCGAAGTACTGCCATCCGGCCAAAGCATTCCGTTGGAGATTTCATTTCCCACCTGAACCCATTCAGGAACAATGCCCACTGATTTAAGGGTATCCAACACATGATAGGTATAACGATAAACATCCTTTACCAAAACAGGGAACGGATCATTTGCCCAAGCAGCAGGTTTATTTTGTTTGTGCGGATCCGCCCACGAATCGCTGTAATGAAAATCGATGAGCAATCGCATTCCCATTTTCTTGGCACGCAAAGCCATTTCAGTTACATCCTTTGTGCTGCAATGACCGGAACGAGGATCATTGGAAGGATTAACCCACGCTCGCAAACGGATCGTATTGATGCCATGTTCTTTCAGAATAAGCAAACAATCGTTGGGCACCCCATTCGTGTCATAAAACGGGAAGCCTGTCTGTTCCATTTGTTGAAGCCAACCTACATCTGCTCCTCTGACAAATTGAGCCGACAGTTGATCGGAGACGACGAACACCAAAAAAAGAACTCCTACCCAACGAAAATATTGAAAGATATCAATTAACCCCGATTTTTTCATCCATTTGATTTATTTTTTATTGCTAAGAATGGTTGGAACTTGCTGAATAAACAGTTGCTGCGCTGTTAATAAAACGTTTTACGCACGTTCCTCATCGATCGATGTTAGCGACAACAAATGGTCTGCCAAAATTAAACATTTTGGACAGATATTGCCTCTTTTGTGTCAATAAACCATCCTTTTTTTTCAAAAAATCAAACAGCGTGATTCAAATCAACAAAACAGGTTGATTCATTGCCAATGGATTTTCATCAAGTTGAATAAGATTACAATAAGGATTCCTCCGAAAACGCTCGCAGAAAGCAAGTCAATAGGTAAAGCCCAATTTTGTCAATCCATTTTGAACGTCAGTGTTTTGCATAAACAGGTTCCATAGAAATTGAGAACGATAATTTTCGATCATAATGATAATGGGACCTTCATCGATGGCCAGATCAGATTGAATGCCGTTGGCATCGGTACTAAACCATGCCTGCGACAAATCAAAGGCATCGACAAAACCATATTGACCCCAAATTTTATCGCCTAATTGATAATAATAAAAACGAGCAGCTTGCAAACTTTGAGACGGCGTGTAAGGCATGGACGAAAGAGCTGCGGTGGGCGCAATGGTACCCTGATCATTGGTTGGTGAAGCAGCGTTATAGCCTGTCGGACTGTCAGATGCCGTCAATCCCCAACATTGAGCACTGTACCCATCCCATCCCTTCGGATTTCGGATGCAATAGCGGTTGTTGATTTCAGTTTGTGCCACATTTTGTTGCCAATAGTTGGCATATTGATCCTGCAAATTGCGGGGATCTAACCCCAAAAAAGAATAGTGAGCAAAAAAGAGCGGTCCGCCGTAATCTTCCCCCAAAGGCAAGGTAATTCCTTCGAAAACATGACCGTTGCGAATGACTCCGTTTTGTGCCCATCCCTGATCATAGACGGATTTCGTAATCGGATACGTTGGTGACGAAGCAGCCAGAATATAGGTGATCAACGCTTCATCATAGCCATTAATCTGCATATTCAACGGGAAACCGTTCCAACCATACGTTGGCGACCAATGCCAATACAACGTGTTTTGACCGTTTTGGTACCAAGTCCATTGTACATTCTTCCAAAGCTGTTGAATGACATTGCACATGGCTTGTTCGTCAGTTGATCCATTTTTAAAAAACTCATAAGCCGTGAGTAAACCTTCCATCATGTAGGCTGTCTCCACCAAATCGCCGCCGTTGTCAGTGGCAGAAAAAGGAATAACAACCCCTGTTGAGCCATTCATCCAATGCGGGAAAGCACCATGAAACGTTTGAGCGTTATTTAAGAAAGTGACGATTTTATTAATTTGAGCAAATCCCTGAGCGCGGGTAATAAAGCCACGATGAATGCCCACCAAAATAGCCATGATGCCAAACCCACTGCCTCCGGTCGTTACCGTTTCGCCCGATCCGGTACGCTCACGCGCCATGCCCGAAACCGGATGTGCATAATCCCAAAAGTAGCGAAAAGTAGCACGTTGGATAACCGTTAGAAGCGAATCGTCCGAAATGGCAGGAAACTTAGCAGTACTGTCAATCTGCGATACAAACGAAAAAGAAAATGCAGATGCCATTTGTCCGCCCAAAAACTGTCCGGGGTTGATCTGAAACGAATAACGCGTGATGGGTGTCACAGGCGATGAAGAGGTGATAGACAGCACTGAATCGTGAGCTAACACATTTGTTTGATAATTCGTACTCAATGATCCGCTGAAGAAAACAAAATTTTTCAGGTTAGGATCCGAAGCAATCTGTCGATTAAATGTCAGTTGAACTGTGACCGGTTTATTGGCTACATTATATAACACCGACCCATTCGTTACGGCCATTCCGTTAAGGGTTGCCTTCACGATATTTAATTGGTTGTATGAAATCGGTTGTGAAGGTTGCGTGGAAGAATTCTTGCTGCAACCGACAAGCAACAAACAAAAACCGATAATGAAAAGAGATGGTTTCACTTTATTCTATTTTAATAGGTACACTGCGCTTTGAAACACCCGATTCACCCAATGCTTCTATAGCACAAAAATAGGAAGAAAAAAGGAAGGCACGCCAGGCCTTCCCTTTTTTAAAGACATCATAAACTCTTACTTCAAGTTTACATTCAAATCAATTTGAGTTTGCGGAATTGGAATATATTCGCTTTGACCGGCGGTAAATCCCGGCAGCACACTTGCAGCCTGACCGGTACGAACCAAGTCATCAAAGCGTTCGCCCCACCATTCGCAAGCAAATTCAGCTCTGCGTTCATCCAATACATTTTGCAAGGTGGCGCCTGTTATCGGAGGTAANCCAACTCTGGCACGTACAAGATTCAACGGAGCATCGCCGTTTTGACCCATTCTGATTTTTGCTTCTGCATTGAACAGCAAGGCATCAGCATAACGAAGGACACGAATGTTATTAGGTTCTCCGTAAGTGGTACGACCCGGCGTCATTTGAGAAGACGGCAAATAAATTTTTCCGTTAAAATAGAGATCACCGTCAGAATTTGGCCAAATGGTATCATTGCTTGGGGTTACATAATAGTTATGCCCCGGGCTGCTGGTAAAGAGGACGGTTGTTTTCAACCGAATGCTGTCATTGCGTCCTTTNAGAAAGTTAACAATAGCTTGTGATGGATCCATAAAACCCCATCCGTTGATGTTACTTCCGTGTTGATCGCCGCGAGGTCCTTGGAAACAAGTGAAACAACCGGGTTGAACAGCGTCGCCTGAACTTGTTCCGAAATCGGTAAACTGCAATTCAAAGAGCGATTCATTGCACATTTTGCCCGGAGCCTTAAACAACTGATAAAAATCAGGATAAAGGCTGAATTTACCGCTATTGATGATGTCATTCGTGGTGCTCAACACCGTTTGCCAATAAGGACTAGCATTATCATTGCCTGCTAAATCGGCGTTTACAATGGCTTTCAACATGTCGGCGGAATATTTCGTCACAGCACCAAAATGAATGGATTGATTTGGACGTGCATCTTCCAAGTTAGCAATGCAAAAATCCATTTCGTTGCTGATCCAAGTCAAATTTTCTTTGACGGTGCTTTTAGCGACAGATTGAATTTGAGTATTATCAGTTACGATTGGCACATTGCCGAATACCCGAACGAGCATTAATTGAGCAAAAGCTCTGATAAAACGCACTTCTCCCTGATACTGCATATTCAGTTTCTGATTGACGGCATCGCCGGCCGGAATGTGAGCTGCAAATTTGTTCAATTCAATCAAGGCGCTGTTGCAATCAAGAATCAGTCCGTAGTAATCATTGAAATAATTGTTGGTGCCCCAAAAACTTTGAACCGAAGCATAATCATAGTGAAACGCTTTGATGTCATTGAGGGTTGACTGATCGCTCTGCGAAGAACCTTTATCGGTGTCGTCGCCTCTAATCATTCGAATGGCAAGGTCCATCCAGTGGACTAAGCCCGGATTTTCACTTTCGGCAATTCGATAAACACCCGAAACGGGTTCATACATGTTATTCAAATTGGTATAATCAACTCCTGAAATAGGAACCGTATTTTCAGGCATTTTGTCAAGAAATGAATTGCAACTTGACAAAGCAAATACCATCAAGCCTGCAAAAAGAAAATATTTTATTCGTTTCATAATTNTAAAAAGTTAATAGGTTAATAAGTGATGGTCCAGCCAATGGAATAGGTTGAAGCAACAGGATAGGTTTGTGTGTCATAACCTGTTCCCCAGTTGTAACCGTTAGAGTAACCAATTTCAGGCGTAAATCCGCTGTATTTGGTAAAGATAAGCGGGCGATCGGCTGTGAAGCTGACACGCATGTTGGGAGCTTTCGGAGTTTTTCCGAGATTGAACGAATAGGCCAATTGAATGGTTTGAATACGTAAATAGGAACCGCTTTCAACGAAAAATGAACTGGCCATGTTNTTCCAGCCTTTCGTTGTTCCTAATGCTGACGGATAGGAATTGGTTGATCCTTCGCCTGTCCACAAATGAGTGACAAACTTAGCATCGCCATTCATATCGCTGTACCAAAGACGATTGGCACGATTCATGTTCAAAATCTTATTNCCGGCTTGTCCCTGCATCATGACATTCAGTTCCAAATGTTTGTAAGCAACACCGATATTCATACCATATGTTACGTTTGGTAAGTAAGACCCTAATAAAACACGGTCATTCGCATTCAAAACCCCATCATGGTTNACATCAGCATACTTGAAATCACCGGGTTGTAATCCGTTAGCAACNGCAATCGGATCAGCAGCCACTTGAGCAGCATTTTGATAAACACCGACTACTTTGTATCCGTAGAAAGAGTTCAAAGGTTGTCCCGGTTCTGAAATAGTCGGAAATTCAGCCTTTCCACCCATCATGTAAGCCAATCCATGCAAATTATCCACTCTGTTTTTGAGGGTAGTCAAGTTAGCACCAATGTTGTAAGACCAATCGCCAACGTTTTGTTTCCAATTGAGTGAAAATTCAAAACCGCTGTTGCTTATTTTACCATAATTGCCCAACAACGTAGGAGCACCCATGGGCTGAGGAGCCAAAATAACGGCATTGTTGGTTACCCGATTGTAATAATCAATGGTTCCGTTCAATTTTTGATTAAACAAGCTAAAATCAAGACCACCATCCCACTCGTTGACCACTTCCCATTTTAACCAACTGAAGAAATTGGAGCTGACATAACCCGGAACATAATAACCGGCTGCTGTGGCAGAACTTCCAAAAATACCCGAATAANCCGGGCCTGTCAATAAAGACATAAAACCATTGCTTGCAGGAACNTGATCATTCCCCAATTGTCCCCAGCTTACACGAGCTTTCAAGTAGTTAAACAAATGTTGATGCTTCATAAAACTTTCGTCGGATAAAATCCATCCGGCACCAACTGAAGGAAAATAACCCCATTTTTGTTGATACTTGGAACTACCGTCGGCACGCATNGTCAACGTTAACAAATAACGAGAAGCATAATCATACGTGGCACGAGCAAAGTATGAAAGACCATTGTATTGACTTCCGCCATCACCGGTGGTACGTCCTCCGGCATCTCCCTGAGAAATGTACATGTATTCGGTAGCACCTCCCGGAACGTTATTGGCAGTAGCCCATAAGTTTTGCCATAAATCGCTGCGTACTGAATTTCCCAACAACACTGACCAATGGTTTTGACCTGATTGATCCTTGTAATTGATGGTGTTATCAATAATNTAGTTGTAATAGTAATCTTGCGATTTCGTAAGCGATGATTGATTGTTAGGCGAATACTGATACGAATCCACATAATATTGTGGAGTGTAATTCAGTGCTCTGTTTAAGGCATAACTTTGAGAAACTTGAGTTTTCAAGTTCAATTTATCTTTCCAAAGTGTTACCTGAGCATACACAGTGGGCAAAACCTCCAACATGTTCGTTTTGCTGTAATTGTAATACGCAGCAGCAACCGGGTTAGCATATTCGCCATTCCCGTATCCNATACTAGTGGAAGACGCAAAATCAATGGGTTTTGCCAATGTATTGTTTGGATCGTACACCGGATACAAAGGCGATGCAGCATAAGCATAATTAAAGGCTGCATTGTTGGGCGAATAAAGGGTAGCATTGGACAACACAACATTATATCCGACTTTCAACCATTTGTAAGCCTGATAATCGGTTTGTGCATGCAAATTAATGCGTTGATAGTAGTTTTTGGAATCCATAATGCCATTTTGATACAGATAATTGCCACCAACACTGTAAGTAATCTTTTCACTTCCGCCCGAAATGTTCAACGATTGATTTTGAGTGAAAGCAGAAGTACGCAGAATTTGCTTATACCAATCTGTGCTGGTAGTAGGATTGTTGCCACTACCGCCGAACTTTTGCACTGACAATGAAACGTGAGCAGCATCCGAAGCCAATCCTTTGGCCATTTCCATGGCAGCATATTCAGGACCGTTGGCCATTTTCAACATGTTGGAAGGTGTTTGATACCCAACATAGGCATTGTAAGTAATCTTGGCAGGCATGTCCAATGTTCCTTTTTTTGTCGTAATAATGACAACGCCATTGGCAGCACGCACACCATAAATCGCAGCAGCCGAAGCATCTTTCAAAATAGACATGTCCTGAATGTCGTTGGAGTTCAAAAAGTCAATGTTATCGAAAAACATTCCGTCCACCACATACAACGGACCTTCGTTGTTTAACGACCCAACACCACGAATCCGAACGGTTGGACTTGAGCCCGGCGAACCGTTGGTAATAACCTGAACACCGGCAACACTTCCTTGCAAAGCATCCATCGGAGAAGCCGTTGTTCGTTGCAACAAATCAGCCGGTTTGACCACTGCAATGGGAGCGGTCAAATCTTTTGCTTTGCTGGTTCCATACCCAACGACCACCACTTCGTTCATTTTAGAAGCTTCCGGTTGCATTTTAATGTTCAGCACTTCGTTGCCGTTGACAACAACTTGTTGTGTCTGATACCCGATGTAGGAAAACTGCAATGTAACACCTTTCTGAACATTCAGCGCAAAATGTCCGTTTAAGTCCGTTGGAACACCTTGCGTAGTTCCCTTTACCATTACGCTCACTCCCGGAAGAGTAGCATTGCTTTCTGCGTCCCGAACAACGCCGGAGACGCTCACTGACTGTGCCATGGCTTGTAATGAAACAAAACTCAGGAGCAACAGCATGTACCATACTTTTTTTCTCATAATCATGGTTTGTTTTAGTTAATGAATGTAGTTTATTGAACACTTGGTTTTTCATTTTGATACGTAGCATCAAACTGAAATCCCAATTTTTTTAATCCTGTTTGAATTTCTGTATTCGACATGAATAAATTCCACAAAAGAGCGCTCCGATAATTTTCAATCATCACCGGAATAGGCCCTTCGTCAATAGCCAAATAGGAATGCACCACCTGTTGACCATCCACCATGCCTAAATTGAAAGCATCATAAAACCCATAGGGGCCAAAAATCTTTTTGCCCAAATCATAATAAAAATGACGATAGACCGGAAGAATCTCCTTGGGAGCATACGGCAACGATGCCAATGCCGCCGTGGGCGACACCGTGCCGTTTTCTTCGTTGGTGCCTAATTGATGCGTTGAATAGCCGTCCATAGGATCGTCCGAAGCGGTAAATCCCCAGCAATTTTGCCCTAAGCCNCGTTCATGTTTTGGATTGGCAATGGCATACGCCCGTTGAATCAACACATGATTTCGATTTAACACCCAGTAATTGGCATTTTTATCCATCAATCCATGCGGATTCATGCCAAGAAATGAATAATGACAGAAAAAGAGCGGCCCGCCGTAAGGCATACCGAGAGCCAATGGAATACCAAAATACGATTTGCCATTATAGAAATAGGAAGAGATGGAATAACTTTTGAACACTTCCGGACGAATGGGATGCGTAGGCGAAGAAGCAGCAAGCACATAGGTGATCATCGTTTCGTCAAATCCGGTAATACGATGATTGATTTTGAACCCATAATCGGGCGACCAATGCCAATAGAGCGAATCAGTGCCTTGCGTGTACCAATTCCAATCCACACCTTCCCAGAGTTTAGTGATTCGTTGACACAATGAACGTTCTTGATCATCCCCGTTTTGATAATATTGTCGGGCAGTTAACAATCCCTGCATCATAAAGGCAGTTTCAACTAAGTCGCCACCGTCGTCGTACTTGCTGAAATTAAACACTTTTCCTGTATGGCTGTTATACCAATGTGCCCATGCACCGTGAAAGCGATCCGCTTTTTCCAAAAAAGTGACAATCTGATCAATCTTTTGAAAAATAGCCTGATGAGGATAATAGCCACGATGATCAGCAGCAATCAATGCCATGATGCCAAATCCGGTTCCACCCGTTGTAACAATGTCTCCGTTCGGATTATTATTCCGTTCACGAGCCATGCCACAGTCAGGATCGGCAAAATTGAAAAAATAACGCGTTGTGTATTGTTGCACCATGTTAATCAACTCGTCATCACTAAAAACATGGGTTTGTGCTTTCACCTGAAACTTGACAGCATCCTTGTCATGTACATTCATCCCTTTGGGGACAATACGATAGAGCAAAGAAAGATTGCGCCCTAAATCATTCACAAAGTCAAGATAGAAATCACCATTCGTTTCAACTCGCCGAATGAAGTTTTTTCCACCATCTTTTGAAACATAAATGTCGTAGATAAAAGCATTCGGATTATCGAACGTCAACTCCACGTGTGCATCATAGCCTGTCGCTTTCATCGAGGCGGGAACAACATATTTTTGACTCAGTAGCGTACCAAAGCTCAAGGTCATTAAAAAGGCAAATGAAAGAAATTTAATCTTCATGAATGAATGGTATAAAAGAAAAAAAACCAATTATTTTTCAAGAGTAAACGTGGTTTGAATCACATGATCGGAACTATCGCCCACAAACAGATCGAATGGACCGGGTTCAGTGCCATAGGTCATGTTCAGTCGATAAAAGGCCAACATGTCCGGCGTTAAGGTGAAGGTTACTTTTTTACTTTCTCCGGGTTGCAGCGCAATTTTTTGAAATCCTTTCAATTGTTTGACAGGGCGCACCACATCGGCTACTAAATCACGGATGTAAAGCTGAACCACTTCTTCGCCTTCGCGTTTACCGGTATTGGTCACCGTCACAGTGGCTTGAATACTGTCGTTGGGATATAACTTGTTGCTTGACAACTTTAAATCGGAAAAAGTAAAAGTGGTATAGCTCAACCCAAATCCAAACGGAAATAAGGGAGTATTCGGACAATCAATATAGCGTGATTTATATTTNGGATCGGGCAGGTAGATGGGACGTCCGGTATTTTTTTCATAATAGAACAAAGGAATTTGGCCGACACAACGCGGAAACGTAATGGGNAATTTTCCCGAAGGATTGTATTCACCGAAAAGAACGGAAGTAATGGCTGCAGCTCCCCGCGAACCGGCATACCATGTTTCAAGAATGGCATCCGCCAACGTGTCCTCACGCGACAAGTCGAGCGGACGTCCATTCATTAACACAACCACAACAGGTTTGTGAAGTGCCGTTAACTTGGCCAACAATTCCGTTTGAACCCCCGGAACACGAATATTGGCACGACTGGCAGCTTCACCGGTCCAATCACAATTTTCTCCAATTACTAACACAATCTTATCTGCCTTTTTGGCTGCAGCCATAGCTGCNGGAAAACCTGAACGGTCGTATCCCTCTTTTTTACACCCTTCTGCATAAATCACATGTTGTTTGCCATTGTACTTTATAATCTCCTGTAAAAGATTGGGAACGCCTATGGTGTCTCCGTCAGCACGCCATGCCCCTAATAAATCATTCGCCGATGTGGCTAACTGACCGATCACAGCAATNTGATCCCCTTTCTTCAGCGGCAAAACATTGTTTTTATTTTTCAACAACACCAACGAACGTTGCGCTTCTTCATAAGCAGCTTTCATGTTGGCCGGTGATTCAATCACCCTTTTTTCGCGGGCATTGTCACAATATAAATAAGGATTATCGAAAAGACCCAGCATAAATTTTACGCGCAATACGCGGCGCACAGCATCATCAATGGTTGCCATACTTACTTTTCCTTCATCCACCAATTGTTTCAGGTATTTTTGATACATCGTGCTTTGCATATCCATGTCCATACCCGCATTAATGGCCAATTCAGCTGCCTGTTTGCCATCGGCAGCAACGCCATGATTAATCAGCTCCTCCACCGCATTGTAATCGGACACTACAAAACCTTTAAAGCCGAGTTCCTTTCGTAAAACATCCGTCAACAGCCATTTGTTTTCGGTACAAGGAACATCATTTAATGAATTGAATGCTGTCATTACGCTCATCGCGCCGGCTTTGATGGCCGCTTCATAGGGAGGCAAGTAAACATCCCGAAAGGTACGTTCCGACATATCCACCGAATTGTATTCACGCCCTGCCAACACAGCGCCGTAGCCGGCAAAATGTTTCACACAAGCCAACACGGTAGAAGTATCGGCCAAATTATTGTGCTCACCCTGAAAACCATGCACACGGGCTGCGGCCACTTGCGACCCCAAATAAGGATCCTCGCCCGCACCTTCCATGACACGCCCCCAACGCGGATCAACCGTGATGTCACACATCGGAGCATACGTCCAATTCACGCCCGCGGCAGCTGCTTCCGACGCAGCCACATGTGCTGCTCGTTGAATCTGAAATAAATCCCACGTAGCAGCTTCAGCTAAAGGAATAGGAAAAATCGTTTTGTACCCGTGAATGACATCATATCCAAATAATAAAGGAATATGCAACCGCGTGTCTTCAACGGCAATCTTTTGCAACTTCCTTACATAATCTACCGAATGAGCATTAAAAACATTCCCGCAATTGCCGTTCTTGATATCATTAATATATCCCGGACGCATCGTTGGACCGGTCACAGCCCAATCACTGGTGTATAAAACCAACTGACCAATCTTTTCTTGCAACGTCATAAGTCGTAACACTGAATCAACCCGTTGTTCAAGTCGATCGTTTTGTGCCGTAAGATACATGGAGGTTGTTGCCAGGATGCCGGCAACAAGAAGGAATAACTTCTTCATGGCATTTAGAATCTTTAGTTTTTTGTTGATTAATTTGTCTCAAAGATAGAGTAGCCTCCTATCGAATTCAAAATTTTTAACCCCAATATCATCACCACATCCAAAAAAAAGACAAAAAGGACTCCCCTATTTTAATACCATATATTTCTTAAATCATTTCTATTTTATTATTTTATAGTTACTTACAAACGAATCCATTTTAAAAATGGATCCAAAAAAAAGAACAAAAAATAGGTCAAAATGACCGTTTTTAGGACTACCATCAAAAAATGAATGGTTGACACGAGGCATAAAAAATGGATTATCCCCATGAGAATGATGATTTAAGCGAATTCCACACAACCCCTTAGCGAAAACAACAAAACAAAACGGATGAAAAAATTCATTGCGATAGCCTAATGCACCAATTCGGCGTTGACCTCGACCGATGAAACTCCGAACGTTCCTTTTTCGAGCGAAGCGGTGCGCGTTAGAGCATGAGATAGACCAAAAGGTTTACAAACGATCCGATTGGAAGGAAGAAGAAATCGCCATCGTCGAAGGGAAAAAGTAAAAAACAGCCACGAATTCACCAATAAAAAGCCATTCATCCATTCGTGGCAACCGATCTATTTAATTAAATGTTCGTCTATTTAAGCACTTTTATTCGTTAAAACGTCATCTGTCAGTCATCTATCCGCTCATTGCCGAACCAGATCTATTCCGTGCCACATAGTGAACATAAAGCTTAACAATATTCCCAATGAAGCTTCAGAAAATTTCCGAGGGCTGAAAAAAAGTTTTTGACGCTTTAGAAAATTTCTAAGGGTTGAAAAAAAGTTTTTGGAGCTTTAAAAAATTTCTGAAGGCTGAAAAAAAGTTTTTGAGGCTTCAGAGAATTTCCAAGGACTGAAAAAATAATTTTGAGGCTTTAAAAAATTTCTGAGGGCTGAAAAAAAGTTTTTGGAGCTTTAGAAAAATACCTCAAAGGCACGCATTCGGAAAACTCAACCGTTTCTTCTTCGTAAACTTAGGGACGAGCTGAAAAAATAAAGATTCGTACCGACGTATCGTAGATTGTGGTATATTTGCAATGAAATTAATTTTTAAAACCACTTGAAGTTAAGATGTTTTAAAAAAACCATCCTGTTTCAAAACAAAAGGTGTACAAAGCCTACCATTTTAGGTGGCATTAGACAACCTTTTGGGTAAAAAGGGACATATATAAAGGAGTTATGGGCAAAATTAAAAGACAACAACAATGACACTTGATAGACAAGAGTTTTTAGAATTTATAGAAGTTTATTTAAGGCTTTTATATTTTGTTGGACAGCACGAAAATATTATTTCGGCAGACAGTGATTTTAGTGATTTTAGAAAACTTGACTCTCAAATTAAAATGAGGTGTCGAGATAAATTGAATGAGAATATTGAGTTGCTTGACGAGTATATGAAAGCCTGTTTCGACTCATTATCAATGGACCAGATTAAGATACTAGACGGATTTAAAAAGAAAATAGAAAGTGATTTCATAATATTTAGATGTTTTGCTAAATACGCACTCTTTATTGACACAGCAGACTATAAATTTTATGCAGTAAAAGCACTTTCGGACAGGTTCGACAAATTTTTTTCTGAATTTCCGGTACTTTGCCATATGACTATTTTACCGTTCAAAGACAAAATAATTTATGATGGATTTATTAAGTCCAAAGAAATTTATTTCGGTAAGAATATGACGATGGAAATGAGTACAAAATATAAACAAGCAAAAACTGACAAGACAATAATAACCATGATAAAATAGAACCCAACCCATAACTTCAGCACCCCGTCAAGCGCGGCAGCAATGATTTTCGGTGGGCACTTTCCACCAGGGCTTCTTTTCGGTTTGACAGGAAATCGACCGCAATCCCCAAACGTTTCATACCCGCAAACCATTAGCTGCACCTTAAAGAACATACGACAAAAAAAAACGACACACGAGCCAACGCACCAACACCGTTCCGACCGAAATACGTATCTTAATCGACTGAAATTGAAAATATAATTTGTAGATGATTTTAAAAGAATTGAAACCACGGAAGGCACTCAACAAAGCTTTTCTTAAAGTCAAGCCGAACAGAAATGAAATTGAGCATTTCAAAGCCAATTTATCTCAACTGCTCGACAGGATGGATGACAATGAATCGGAAGAATTTCATAAAAATCTTGTTTCCGATTTCCTGAAAGATACGTACTACAAGCAAAATCATTTTATCAATACGAAAGGGCGGAACGACCTTGTGATCCATAACGGACAAAATGCAAACTCAACAGTTGGCGTAATCATTGAAGCAAAAAAGCCGACCAACAAAGCCGAGATGCTCACCAAAGAGAAGATCAACGTGAAGGCTTTTCAAGAATTGGTTTTGTATTATTTACGTGAACGGATTACGCAGAAAAACATTGAAATTAAATACCTGATTGCAACCAATATTTACGAATGGTTCCTGTTTGATGCACCGCTTTTCGACAGGTTATTTGCCCAAAACAACAACCTGGTGAAACAATTCAATGACTTTGAATGCGGACGATTGGCTGACACGAAAACCGATTTCTTCTACAAGCAAATTGCAGAACCGTTTATTGCTGAACTGAAGCACGATATTGAGTTTACCTATTTCGATCTTCGTGACTATGAAAAGCCGTTGCGAAATGCCGATAAAAAGGACGATAACCAACTCATTGCTTTATTCAAATTGCTTTCGCCTGAGCATCTTTTGAAACTTCCGTTCGCAAACGACAGCAATAGCCTTGACAAACGGTTTTATGGGGAATTGCTTCATATCATCGGATTAACCGAAACCAAAGACGGAAGTAAAAAACTCATTGAGCGCAACAAAGAAGGCGAACGAAACAGCGGTTCTTTGCTTGAAAATGCCATTATTCAGTTGGAAAGCCTCGACAAAATATCACGACTGGCAAACCCACATCAATTTGGGAAAACTGTTCAAGAACAACTTTTCAATGTCGCGCTTGAATTGAACATTACATGGATAAACCGCATTTTGTTTTTGAAGTTGTTGGAAGCCCAACTCATCACCTATCACAAAACTCCCCTTTCGAGAAAAGCTGGAGAAACTCCCCTCTTGAGAGGAACCGGAAATAAACCTCCTCTCTTGAGAGGGGCCGGAAGTGAATCTCCCCTCTTGAGAGGGGCCGGGGGTGTGTATTCATACTCTCAAGAAGCCAGGAGTGTGTCAGACTACAAATTTCTTAACATCGACAAAATCAAGGATTATGACGATTTAAACAGCCTCTTCTTTCAGGTGCTTGCACGCAAGCAAAACGACCGGAACGAAGATGTAAAAACACTGTTTGCCAACGTTCCGTACCTGAACAGTTCCCTTTTTGAGCCGACAGAAATTGAACATGCCACCCTTTTTATCAGTCAACTGCGAAATGACAAAACCATTCCCATTTATTCACAAACCGTGTTAAAAGACACAACAGGCAAAAAACGGACAGGCAACCTGCCCACGCTGCAATACGTGTTTGAATTTTTGGATGCTTACGACTTTGGAGCAGAAGGCGGAGAAGAGATTCAGGAAGACAACAAAACGCTCATTAATGCTTCAGTTCTCGGGTTGATTTTCGAGAAAATCAACGGCTACAAAGACGGTTCGTTTTTCACCCCGGGTTTCATCACCATGTATATGAGCCGCGAAACAATCCGCAAAGCCATTGTGCAAAAATTCAACGAAGCTAAAAATCACCTCCTTGAAAAGGCTAAGGCCGTCGAATCTCCCCTCTTGAGAGGGGTTGGGGAATCTCCCCTCTTGAGAGGGGCCGGGGGTGAAACTCCCCTCTTGAGAGGGGCTGAGGGTGTGTCTTCATACTCTCAAGGGGCTGGGGGTGTGTCCTCTCTTTCTCAAGAAGTTGAGAATGTGTCCAAAAGACGTGAAATCATTCCGTATAACCCCAAATTGAAAGAGCTTGCCCGAGAACTAAGAAACAACAGTACCAAATCTGAGATCATTCTCTGGAAAGAATTAAAGGGAAAATTCGAGGGCAAATATGATTTTCACAGGCAAAAACCTTTAGATAATTACATTGCCGATTTCTATTGCCATGAATTAAAATTGGTCATAGAAATTGATGGAGAAACGCACAATTGGGAAGAAACTCAGCAAAAAGATTTTAAAAAAGAAAGCAGGTTAAATGAGTTAGGTTTGAATGTATTGCGTTTTCCTGATACTGATATTTTTGAACATCTGGATGCTACATTAGAAACGATCCGTCAATACATTAATGGATTTGAAAAAGGAGACTTTTCAGAACTTCAATATGAAGATTCTCCTTTGAACCCTTTAACTGGAAATGAGGGAATAATTGACAAGCCATTGGGAGACACACCCCTAAATTATGGCCTATCAAGAGATTACACACCACTAAATCCCCTCTCAAGAGGGGACTTTGGCGAATCTCCCCTCTCGAGAGGGGCCGGGGGTGTGTCTTCTTTCTCTCAAGGGGCCGGGGGCGAAACTCCCCTCTCGAGAGGGGTTGGGGGTGTGTCTTCATACTCAATCAGGGACTTTGAAACGCTTGATGATGTTTATGAACAAATAGGCGATGACCGCCTTTTTACACGACAACAAGCCAACGAAATTGTAAATAGCATCAAAATTTGCGATCCTGCCGTAGGTTCCGGCCACTTTCTCGTTTCGGCGCTCAATGAAATGATTGCCACTAAAAGCGAGTTGAAAATTCTGCAAGACCGAAACGGAAAACGCCTGAAAGAATATCAGGTGGAAGTAGTCAATGATGAACTGATTGTAACCGACGAAGATGGAGAATTGTTTGAGTACACACCCCCTTCCCCTCTCGAGAGGGGAGAAAGGGGTGTGTCTGAAAGTCAGCGCATACAGGAAACGCTTTTCCACGAAAAGCAAACCATCATCGAAAACTGCTTGTTCGGTGTGGACATTAACCCCAATTCGGTCAAAATATGCCGATTGCGGCTGTGGATTGAACTTTTGAAAAATGCTTACTACAAACAACTCCCTGAAAGTCCGAACACGAGAGAGGACACACCCCTAAATCCCCTCTCAAGAGGGGATGTAATCAGTAATTTTGTTTCCGCAAATTTTCGCAAATAGAAATCACCACTCTATGTAAATAAAAAAAGAGTCTCCATATTTGTGTAAACC
>JGI24721J26819_10001000_pt1 | contig 31625 bp, 23 predicted proteins | sample YelNatPaOPGAMG01_FD_26819 | JGI IMG/M metagenome (IMG submission 26819) | reverse complement strand
AGATAAGGCCATGGATTATTATCAGAGGTACCTGGCAGATTATCCAGATAGTCCCAGATGGAAGGATGTATTGTGGGAGTTGGGTAATCTATACGAGGCCCAAGGTCAGTTGGATGTAGCCAGGGATCTGTATAGGGGCTATCTGGACAGGGCAGGGCCTAATGATCGCAGGTATCAGGCAGTTAGGGCTAGGTTGGCCTTCCTGGAGGGCAGGATATCAGGTAGTCAGGGACCTACAAAGCTTGATGGCCAAGTGCGAGGCAATGTAGGGGCCCAGCAAGAGGCTAAGGAGGCAAGCCATGGCAACTAGAAGGGATATACCTGTGATCGTTGGGCTAGCAGCCCTTATTGTAATCCTGGGTGGATCTTGTTGGCAAGAGGCCCTGGGGATACCACCGGATTTCTGCCAGGGAGATAGTGACTGCCCAAATGGGCAACGCTGTTGCGGCGGGTCTTGCCAGCAATGTTGTTATGATTGGCAGTGTCCAGGTTGCTGCGAGTGCGAATATAATGCGTGTCAGCCACAGGATAGCTATTGTTCATCGTGCGAATACTGTTACAACTGTACATGCCAATGTGGTGTGGAGGTTACAGGGATCAGCGGCATATCTGGGCCATATTATCTTGGGACATCTACACAGGTAACGGCCAATTTGACCGGCCAGTTACCGCCTGGTTGTGAGGTGATATGGGGTGGATCAGCCTCGTTTTCTAATAAGACTGGCAACACCGCCACAGCAACATTTGACAGGCTTGGGACAGCCCTGAGGATCTCTGCAAGAACGGCCTGCCAGGAAGGAGCTGTCCTGAGTCCAGACTTTACGGTGGCTAAGATCAATGAATTTCGCGCTAAGGAAACCCACTTTCCTAAATGCCAAAATGATCCTATTTCCCGCGATGACTTTCAAATAGGTACAGATCCAGCTGGTTATGACTACTATGTTATGTTGACGGATCTTTCAACGGCTACGGCCGGCACACATGCAGCCAAGGCTACGTTATGGGGAAAGCCCTCACCACCCTTGGCTACGGCCTATGAGGTGAAGCCACAATGTCAATGGATTGCCGCTCCTGCTGGAAGTGTACCGCCGGCGCCACCGGATGGCTCTATCAACACCACGGTCCAGAAGATAGAGTGTTGGCCCCCCACTTGGCCATGGCAAAACGCTATTTGGTACAAGACTGTTTGTACTTGGACGGGTGGTTATATTTGGGACCAGATAGGCCAGGGCATTGTGGCCTGGGGCAATACCTATAGCACCACGCAATGCAAGACGTGGACATTGGGGGGGCAGGTAGCAGGTCAAATAGAGATTGGTCTTGCATGGCTAGTTGAAGGTAAGATTACGGTGACAATATCAGGTTCTTGGCAGACGGAAACCAGTCACACCATACATAGTGGTCCAGATGGTAGGCCTTATCAATGGCGTTATACTCATTATCAGAAGTGCGCAGGTATGAGACAGACCATAAAGGCTTGGAAGATCTTGGGCAGCTGTAACAGTCAGCCATCGGTAAATGATCCGCGTTGGCAAGAATCCTACAACCAAACGGATGAATTGCCGTTGCAAGGTACAACAACGTATTGCCAAACCAAGGAATATAGGTGTCCATGAGATATCTTGGGAGGTCAGCTATGAGTATGAGAGGTTTTATATCGATCTTTCTGGTTGCAAGCTGTATATATGATCTTGGGTATGCTATGACTACTGCTCAGGGCGAGCAAGGCTGGCAAGCCTTAGAGGGTTTGGATGATGATAAGGATTATGAGGTATTCCTGAGGAAGGTGCTAAGATCCAGCTACGATAGAATGTGGGCTGCTGAGCTAGCACAATTTCCTGAGGTGTCGAAGGTACTCACATTACTATTGGATCCAAAGGCTGACCCTAATGAATGTGAGAAGGCAGTCATCGGCCTTCTTCGACAGGCCTATAGTGAGATGCCTTTTAGGATGGATAAGTTATGGTTCTTGCGTCTACATGGCCGGAATTTACAAGGAATCGCTAGCTTCCTTTTTTGGCTAAAAGGCAGTCCTGCAGGTCTATACGAATCTTATCGGTTAACTGGCAATTACATGGAGCTATTCGACATCGAACATGAAAAGCTTAATGTTGGCATTGACCTTGATTGGGAGCGTTTTTGGCGGTCATGGCTAAAGGTTAGTCCCGATAAGGCCTACAAGTTGTTAGGTGTCAAGCTCTATCCATTTATTCATATGCTCACAGAACCTCTTGTACAGCAGTACGTGTTTGAGCGGCGTGTCAGTCAAAACCGAGTGTTACCAAGGTTTCTACAGGGGCTTGTAGAGTATTACCCGACTGACAGGCGACTGCGGGACTTCATCGTGGATTATCCAGTGATGACCGGTTCATTCTTTGACGTTGAAGACAAGTGGCTTCGGCAGCCGGAATACGCTAAGGAGTCTGGGGCTTCACTTGTTGATTTACTTGATGATTACTGTGATAGTGTTGTCAGGGATCCCAATGACAAGCTATTGTTGGTGGCGAAGGTTTACGGACATTTTGGTGCTTCTTGTGGCAAGGCCTTGTTTGAGCGTCAGATGATGAAGATAGCCGAGGCTAGGGCCGGCGATACGGGCCTGATGAACGGTCTAGTTGGGCTAGCTATTGAGATGCGCCATTGGAAGGCCTTGAGTGAGCTTATGAAACGGCCTGGGTACTTGGAGCTAGTCAAGGCTCGTGTGAGTGAGCTGACAAAGATCCATGATGATCTTGAGGGCGAGCTGTTGCAGATAAGGAAGATTCAGCAGGCCCTATGAAGGATCGTATGCTATTTTAGACTAGATGTTATAGCTATCTCATACTCGACTGGGCATTGTGAAAGATGTATTGTCTATATCCTTGGCTAGTGGTCAGAGATATAAAGTATCTTCCATATCAATTTGGCTATCTGTCAGAGGGCTAGCAATGAAGGCAAGAGCAAACGGTTGGATATGTTGCAGTTGGGTCATTGTATTGTGCCTTGTGGGTCTAGCTAATGGTGTGGATTACAGGAAGTTCGATCAGATGTCAGATGAACAGATACAGCAGGTGATAGNCACGNTGAAGCCTGAATACGATCGATTNAGGCCGGCGTTTTTGAAGGCCAAGGAGAGGCTAGAGGCTGCCCAGCGGGCCTTTGCGGCCAAGGATGGTGTATCTGCAGAGGCTAAGTGGAAGGAGCTCAATGATGCGACCGAGGAATATACCAAGATCGCAGATATCTACTGCCGATCGCACTGGATGTGGAATGGTTGACGCAGGTACTTGAAGAGCGGGCCAAGATACCGCCAGAGACAAAGGAGTGGGAACAGTTAAGGCCACGTATGCTTGAGGCCTATAGAAAGGGTCTGATAGGTCGAGAGGAGGTTGTCGCGGCGTTTCGGGCATTTGCCAAGAAGTATCCTGACAAGCCTGTCGCGGTGCAGGCCTTGTATGATATATCTGTGATGTATTACAGTCGTTGGCGTGATGTCAACACCCCGGGGAGCCGCAAGACCTGAACAAGGTGCGTGAGGTTTTAGAAGAGATTGTTCATACCTATCCGGACCTCTTGGATCGATATGTGGGCTAGAGGTGATCTGACGTATCTTTGCTCCAATAGTCCGGATGAGCACTTTCGCAATAGGCTTGCCCATTACAGGTGGACACTGACAGGTATAAGGCCGGAGCAATATACAAAGACTATCGAGTGGATGCGGAGGGATTATCATTTCAGGGATGCCAGCGATGATTATCTGATGGGACAGATAAGGGGGATGTTCAGGAACATTAGGTATGTTGAGCGGATCAACCTTGCGGGGCTTGCCGAGCGTACCTCGGACCCCAATGGCAGTAAGAGGTTACTGGAGGAGGTCCTTGCTGAGGAGACCAGGCTTGAGGGGGCTGCGAAGGGGGTGGTTTGGAGGTTCATGATGCCAATGGGTTGATTGATAGCAATGTAGTTACAGCCTCAATGGAGGTGGCGGAAAGACGCAGAGGTCCATTGTTACCCGGGATGGGTTTAGGACATGGTATCGGCATTGTAGGCCTGGTGATAGTAGCGGTCGCGGCCTTGGTTTATTGGAGGCGAGGGCATGGCCTTCGATCTGGACCCAGTTGCAAGGAATAGCCACCTTGACTTCGATCTGCAATCTACTAGGGCTTGCTTAGTCTAGGCCTAGGCATCGCCAGTGCGCTTGCCCTATCGTGGGATTGGCACAATCGGTAATGATGGGTCTTGGCTGGCAAGGGGAGGAACACTCTGGCAAGCAAACGATGCAAAGGCAAGCGAGCCTTCTGGACCTTTGGTCTTAATGAGGCTACTGGCCATCTAGTTTCTGCGCTGGGTCGATGAGTGCTGCATAATCGAAGCCGATCTTGACGGTCTGCGGTGTGTCTGTTGCCAGGAATAGACCTGCCTTTGTGGCCGTACTCCTCGTAGATTCGACTATATAGAGCTGCTTCCATACCCCTTCAGCAAGGTACTCGAACCTGACCCTGTCGGCGGTCCTCCTCACCCTCAATTGTGCATCCGAACGGTCCCATTGACGGGTTGCGCGGAGTTGGACCTGGCCTGTGGGAGTAATGCTCCTCACAGTTAGGCTGGTGCCATCTTCGATACCAAAGGCGTATCGGATAGTAGAGCCAAGGTCGCTGAGATCGGTTATGATGCCACTTCCATAGTCGCCAAAAACCTGACCTTTTACGGCCATGCTGCAGACAAAGGCCCAATCCCCAACTGCAGGCAATGTCCGCCATACATGTGGGTATGCGGCTGGTGCCGAGCCTAGTGGATACGCAGCTTGATCCCAGACATGCAGGATTAGCTGGCCTGGGACCTCGCTCAGCGAGTAGTAAGGGCCATCACAATAGTTGTGTCGCAGCCTTACAGAATCTGTCTTCCAGAATGGCTCCAATCGCCAATCGTCAAAGTCGCTGCAGCCTTCTGGGCCGTATGCCATGACTTGGCGTTGCACGGAGGTCAGGCCACCTGCTGCATCCCTTGCACTGATGGTGACGGTATAGACCCCTGGCCTGGTGAAATAGATGGTAGCCATATCTATCGCGCTTGTATCCAATTGGGCGTCGGCAGGCTCTATAGACCAGGTATAATCTAGAACCGTGCCATCCGGATCATAGCTACTGAGCGACTCCAGGATCATGGGTGCCGTCGCTGGGCATAGCCACGATCCAAACCTTGGGTTGACGACCAGTATCGGTGGTGCATTGCCGGTCTTTGTGACCTTGATGGAGGCAGATTGGAGGATGTGACCGTCCTCGTCAAGACCATTTACCATGATGTTGTTCTCGCCTGTCCTGAGGATGATCCCGTCGATCCTCCAGTTGGTCTCGGTATCCCAGAAGGACTGGACCTGTGGCTGACCTTCCACGGTAACCTTGAATACACGCAGTGGTGCTGTTCCTGTTAGCGATATCCTGTCCTGATCGGTCTGGATCGGGTTGCCAGAGTTGGTAGTTATGGCAAACGCTGCAGTCCTTGCCGCCCCGAGGAAGGTAAATGCCCGACTCTGTCTACCTGTGAACCAGTTCCTGTAGAGACTTGCGTTGACGGTGTACTGACTGCTGGCCTGCTCCTCCTGTGCCAGCCATTCCTCGATCCTCATAGAATTGGCCGTATAGTCCTCGACAAGCCGCGTGAGATAGTACTTGAATAGCCGCATGTTGTACGGTTTTTCCATGTAGGGTCTAAAGCCAGCCATGCCATTGTAGAAGGCAGAGTTGATGTAGCTATTCTGGAATGCAAGATCGCTATCCCAATGCAAGAACATAAATAGTCCGTCTGTCGGCCTTCTATAGAAATAGCCATTCTTGCCCCTGTTCATCGAGAACCAATCCCAATCACCTGCATAGCCGCGGACAGCACACAACTTCATGAGCGCTACGGGATCGACCAGCCTTTCTATCTCCTGCTGGGTATAGGTGCCAGAGACCTTCTTGAAGAAGCTGATAAGGGCACTATAGTCATCCTCGTTCTCGCGGGTCCGCTTCATCCACTCTGTCCTGTACCTACCAGGATTATCGGTGCCCTTGTAGAGCCAGTCTGCATCACGGTATGTCCTGGCCCAACTATCTTGAAACCACCATTCATCGTCTATGCGATAGAGCTCGCCTTGGCTTCCATTGGGATATATCCGGTCGAGGAAGTCGTTTGATACAGGCTCCACCTCGTCCCTCAATACCGATCCGTTGGTGTTGATCTCCAGGATGACGAACTCATTCTGGTTGACAGGGTGGCCCAAGAGATACAGCCAGTAGCGGACCAGGCGGTCATTGTGGATAGCGACCTGCCCGCCTGCAACGTCGTCAAAGCTCAGCTTGGTCTTTCCCCTGAAGGCCTTGTCCTTCGGTATGTGGAATTTCCCGCGGCTCCTGTTACCATCCCTGGTCCAGGGACTGCCTGTGACACGCCAGCCGCAGCCGTAGTAGATATCCTCTTCGTTCACTATCAGGGTGGCATTGAAATAGTGGTTTGAAAGCCTCGGGAATGCGTAGCCGTGCGAGCCGGTTGGTGCATCACCTTCGCTGAGGTCCCTAAGGTCGAATGCAGAGACCACTAGCCGCATCCTGCGCAGGTCGCCGGCAGGGGTGGGATTGTCTACCACAAACATGGCAGGTCTATCAGGGCCATCCTTCGGTATCTGTGCAAGCTCGGTTCCAGCTAGGCCTAGGACGAAGAACTGCACGACCTGACCTGCTGCTTTGTATTCATTCAGGGTAGCAGTGTATACCCCGTCGGATGCCACCTCGTCTCCGTCGGATAATCCATCGTCATACATCGGCTTCGATGACCAGGAGGCATTGCCATCACGATTGTCTAGTCGGTGGAAGAGGGTGATACTGCAGGAAGGATCTAGGGATCTTACGCGTACGGTGACCTTGACTGCCTGGCCAGGCTTCGGTACCGCTGGGCTATGGCAGAGGTCGTCCAGTTGGGGGCCTGGCTCCTGGATGTATCTGGAGTTGGCCCTGCCCGGGGTGCCAATCTCTACAGGTACCGGCAACGAGATACTGGTTGCGATGCTGTGGTCCCAGGTCTGCACAATCAGCCTGGATTGACCGCTGATCCATTTTGCCTCGAAGCTGACCTGGTAGGTCCTTCCCTGCTGCATAGCAGTAGCATCGATCTCTACACGGTTTGCCCTGTTGTCGCCGTGACCTTCCGAGATCAGGTGCAATTGATCACCCTCGATAAAGCTGGCCCAATGGTTGCCTTGGGCCAACCAACCGCTGGAGCTGCGGCCGTCGCTGGACATCCTATTGCTATTGACCAACAGATTGGGCCCTTGCCCGTTTTCCTGTAGTTTTATGTCTCGCAGGACCACATGGCTGTCGCCAACTAGGTGCAGGTGCAGTTCCTTGTAGTCCGTTGGGCTGCCGTCGGCCCTCAACTGTCTGTACACGTCGGAGTATTGGTATCTAGTGAAATCGGTCTTGGTCGATTCGTCGCTGTCCAGCCAGGCAGACGGCAGACTGTTGTCGAGCCACGGGTTTATCAGCTCCATGCTTGAACCGCCGCCATCGGCAAGTTCTGGCCAATAGCCGCCGGTCTTGTAGTCCACCTCGTCCGCAAGGTTGCCACGATGATCGACCAATCTTATCCGCTCACCCTCATTGCTGAGCCTTCCGGCGAAGTTTCCGACCACTGGCACCTCGCCATAGACCGACCTGATCCAATCCACATCCGCTGCCACCACCAAGTATCCTTGGGGATCTATGATGGTGCCGGTGGGGAATGTGAAGTCTATCCCCTCTGTGAACCGCCAGCCTGAGAGGTCTATCGGGATATTGGCCCGGTTGTAAAGCTCTATGTACTCGGCAGCCGGCTCATCGGATGGCGGGTGGTACATGATCTCGTTGATGACAACATCTGTACACCTCGGCGGATCGTTAGGCAGGCCCTTGCTAGGGACATCCGATACATACCACTGATCAGAGCCGTCGGGACATGCCTGGAGGCATTGGCCTGTCGATGGTCTGTCGAATCGCCTTGCATCCAGGACGGTGCCGGTCTGATTAACCAGCAGGATTGTGACCTGACCGTCCGTGAATCGCAGGCCTGTGGGAATGGTCAGGAAGCCCTTTGCATCTACAAGACCAGTCAATGGGAGCCTGTCCTGTTGGTCGACCCTTGAGCAGACAAACAGGCCGTCCAATGCGATGGGCTGATCTGCTTGATTATGGAGTTCCACCCAGTCGACCAGGAGGCCATTCAAATGTATCTCGTTGAGCCGCAGGGCGGATGAGATCTGTTCGCTGCTGATGTTGGCGGCACCAGGCGTTGGTTCATCAAACAGGTACCATTGGCTGGTGCCATCAGGTTGGCGCCCCAAAGACCTGCCGTCCGGCGATAAGGTGGTCTTGATGGCGTTTACCACGCTCAGGCCATCGGGGGCCAATAGATAGAGGGCCAACTGGCCAGTTGTAGCAAGGCCAGATCCGACAAGGCTCAAGGCCTTGAAGCCACCCGGTTGGATAGGCATATCGGTCGATATACGGTACTTGGTTGGTTTGCCTGGATCATCTGTAAGGTAGTAGCCTTGGAGATTTACGGTGCTGGTACTGGCATTGTAGAACTCCACGAATGCGTCCGTCTGTCCTGGCAGGACCTCGTTTATGACCAGCTCGTTCCTGGTAGGCGCCAGGATCCGGAGCCTGGCCCCAAAGACCACGTCGGAGCTGGTGGCATTGACCTGATGTACCTCTACTGCAAGTACATTGATCCCCTTTCGCAGGGCTGACCCATCTGCGGTGATGGCTGTCGGCTCCTCGACCGCATCCCCTACGGTCCTGGATGCAGGGGTAGCAAAGCCGATATTGCCTTGGGGCATGCCAGGACGACCTATCTCTGTGCCGTTGAGGTAGTAGACCGCCCCGTCGTCTAGGATCTGGTCTATGAAGATCGTTGTGCCTGTGGTAGGGCCATCATAGGTAAAACTTGTCCTCAGATAGTACGTCAGTTGGTCCTTGTCTGCCAAAGGGGTCTGGATCCCTGGGCCGGGCAATGCTGCGGTCTCAAAGCCAAATAGCCCTCGGCCTGTAGGCCACAGGCTGTCGTCATAGGATGGTTCCCTCCATGCAGTGCCAAGGTCCACTCCAGTATCGTTGTATCGCCAGGTATCACCATAGTCTATATAGGTGATACCACCGCTGAGGTCGAGTTCTGGGTTGGCGATAGGGGTTTGCACTCGCTGTGGTTCAGATCTGCCTGGGCTGCCACCTGGTCTGAGGCTCGCCCTCCAGTTTCGCCAGTCGTCTATCGCGCGGTCGGGGTCCTTGAGCACCAGACTGTGGCCGGCCCCATCTGCAGATACTGGCCATGGGTCGCGGTCATTGTATCGGACAGAGCATACGACAAACCCATTCTTGTCCTTCAACGTGATCCGCTCGCCACCGTTATCCAGTTTGCCTGTCCATGGGCCAAAGATCCTCACCTGTGCCGGGATGTCATAAGCTGCCCTGAGGCTCTGCTCGTCCACCCCTGTAACCAGGATCGTCTCGAATGGTCCCAAAAACGCGTTGCCAGGCTCCAGCGGCGAAAAGGGTGGGAAGACGTATTCGACTGCCTCGGTCAACTGCCATTCGGCTATGTCAAACGGGGTGGATGTGTTATTGACGATCTCTATGTATTCAGGCTTGGCCCCAGGCGGGTTGTACATGATCTCGGTGATGATCACCTGCTCGGCAAAGGCGGATGACAGCAGCCCGAAGGCTACGATAAGGTAAACAATCTTGAGCGTCCTAGGCATCTTAGTCCTCCAAGCCAAGTTTATCTATTATAACTTCTTGGCTGTGGAAATAGCACCCAAAAACTGCCTGGTCTGGCGGGCTAGTACTGTATCACGGACGTGACCTTGTAACCCGCGAGTCTGGCCCTGCCCCTTAGGTCTGTTAGCTCTATGAGGAAGCTTATGCCTGCTATCCTGCCCCCTAGGCCTTCGATCAACTGACATGCCGCGGCCATGGTCCCCCCTGTGGCAAGGAGGTCGTCTACCAGCAATACGCTGGCCCCCTTGGTGACGGCATCTTGGTGTACCTCGAGGGTGTCGGACCCATATTCGAGTTGGTATGTAACCTGGGAGGTCTTATAAGGGAGCTTGCCCTTCTTTCTTATAGGCACGAACCCAGCCTTGAGCCTATCGGCAGCAGCAGAACCGAATATGAACCCCCTGGCCTCTATGGCCGCTACGTAATCTATGGAAATCTGGCTATACCCGGCCACGAGGGACCTGATGGCGGCGTCGAAGGCATGGGGGTTGGCAAGTAGGGGTGTGATATCCCTGAAGAGTACCCCCGGTCTAGGCCAGTCTGGGATTGTCCTGATGTAACTGGCTAGGTCGATAACCTGCCTCATACAGATGATATTATTGGAAGGCGGGTCTGTTGCAAGGGATAGGTGATAATCATAGCCAGTACTTGGCAGATCGGGCCATTGGCAATAGAATACTTACTAACATGGGTGGTAGATTAGCTCCCGCGGTACTTGTCTTGTCAGCAGTGCTTCTGGCTGGCTGCGGCAGTGTCGTAGATCCCAATGAGCCTTCGGGTTTTATCCAGGTCAAGGGTTCCGACACCATGGTAAACGCCGTCCAGAAGGTCAGCGAGGAGTTCATGAAGGAGTATCCATTTGTATTCGTCGCCGTTACTGGGGGAGGCAGCGGGGTTGGGATTGCCTCGCTGATAAACCGCTCATGCGATGTGGCCGCTGCCTCGAGGGAGATGAGTGCTAGGGAGATAGAGATGGCTAGGAAGAGGCAGGTAGAGCCTGTGGAGCACCTGGTTGCATTCGACGGGGTGGCGGTAATCGTGAACAAGGCCAACCCCATTGATCGCCTGACCATCCAGCAACTCCACGATATCTTCACTGGCAAGCTGACCAACTGGCGTCAGCTGGGGGGCAAGGATCTGCCTATCGTGACCCTCTCGCGCGAGGTCAGCTCTGGCACGCATATGTACTTCAAGGAGCTGGTCATCCACATGGGGCGAAAGGATAGCAACGAGGAGTTTTCTGCCAGGACATTGTTGTTGTCCTCGTCTCAGGCGATAGTGGAGGAGGTGGCCGGCAACGAGGCAGCCATAGGGTATCTCGGGATGGGATACACCAGCGATCGCACAAAGGCGGTCATGCTCGGCGGTGATGGAGGATTCTATCCGCCCACGCCTGAACATGTGATGGCAAAGCGGTATCCATTGGCCAGGGGCCTGTATTTCTATACCAATGGTCAACCGCAAGGATTGGTAAGATTGTTCCTGGACTTTACGTTCAGCCCAAAGGGCCAGCAGCAGTTCATCGAGACCGGTTTTGTTCCTTTAGGGGCATCCATTGCGCAGGGCAGTAACTGAGACCATTATCGAGACATGCATCAGGCTTAGTGGCCTGATCGTTATCATCTTTGTTGTACTAGTGTTCCTCTTTTTGCTAAAGGATGCACTTTCCCTATTTGCCCACTATCCCATCCTGGACTTCCTGACCGGTACGAGGTGGCTGCCGATCTCGGAACCGCCTAGCTTTGGTGTATTGCCCTTGATGGTGGGTTCATTATATGTGACCATAGGGGCGATAGCCTTGTGCGTACCCATAGGGGTTATCTCCGCCATGTTCATAGGCGAGGTTGCCCCGGGCCCACTGAAGGGCGTACTGAAGTCCCTGGTCGAGATACTCGCGTCCATACCATCGGTTGTCTTGGGTTTCATAGGACTCGTGTGGTTGGGGCCCTTCTTGAAGGATGTCTTCGGCCTTCCTACAGGTCAGTGCGGCCTGACCGGGAGCCTGCTGTTGGCATTCATGGCATTGCCGACGATCATAAGCATCTCGGAGGATGCACTGGCCAGTGTGCCAAAGGCGTACAAGGAGGCTGCATATGGACTGGGTGCCACTAGGTGGCAGACGCTGTGGCGTATATGTCTACCTGCAGCAGCCTCCGGGATTATAGCCGCGGTCATGCTTGGCATAGGCCGGGTCATAGGTGAGACCATGGTGGTGATGATGGTCACAGGCAACTCGCCGGTGATGCCCAGGTCCATTACCGAACCCTTGCGGACCCTGACTGCTACCATAGCAGGGGAGATGGGTGAGGCAGTCAGCGGTTCCGACCACTATTATGCCCTTTTTGCCGTTGGCCTGGTCCTTTTTGTGATCACGTTCTTGATCAACCTGGTGGCCGATTCCTTCCTCAGGAGGGCTAGACGATGAGCGGGGCCAGGATCAGGCAGCAGGTAGCATTCATCCTGATGGGCATAGTGACGAGCCTGGTGGTCATACCGATCGTACTGACGATCTGGTATGTAGTGGCAAATGGTATCAGTGCTGTATCCCTGGACTTCATCACACAGCCACCCCGCAACGGTATGCGGGAGGGAGGGATCCTGCCAGCCATAATAGGGACAGTGATACTGATCATAGGGACGATGCTACTTTCTTTACCTGTGGGGGTACTCTCCGCCATTTACTTGGTGGAATACGCAGGAGACAATCTATTTACCAGGCTGATAAAGCTGTCGGTAGTGAACCTCTCTGGCATCCCGTCGATCGTCTATGGGCTCTTTGGCCTAGCGGTCTTTGTGGTCTTGTTGCGGATGGGGACCTCCATACTTGCAGGTTGCATGACCTTGGCCATCATGAGCCTGCCTGTGATCATCACTTCCACGAAGGAGGCCTTGGAGGCGGTACCTGCCAGCTATAGGGAGATAAGTCTATCGCTGGGGGCCACCAAGTGGCAGACGGTGAGGCACTGTGTGCTGCCATATGCGATCCCAGGGATCTTGACGGGCACCGTCTTGAGTCTGAGCAGGGCTGCAGGAGAGACCGCTCCCATATTGTTTACCGTGGCCGCCTTTTACCTGCCCAGGTTGCCAAGGGGGATATTCGATCAGGTGATGGCCTTGCCCTATCACCTGTATGTCATATCTACCCAGATCCCGAACATGCCGCTGGCCCTGAGCTTTGCAACTGCCTTTGTGTTGATCGTCTTGGTATTCTTGATGAACCTAGTCAGTATCATACTTAGGGCCCATTACAGGCGAAAGAAGCAATGGTAGCGGCAGTAAAGACCACGGCGCTAAACTGTTGGTTTGGGACTAACCAGGTCCTCAAGGACGTTAACATAGAGATCCAACACAATGAGATCTTCGGCATAATAGGCCCGGCAAATAGTGGCAAGACCACCTTCTTGCGGGCGATCAATCGGCTCAATGCCCTGGTCCCATCCTACAGGCAGACAGGCCTGATACAGCTTGCTGAGAGGGATATCGCCGAGATCGAGGATACCACATTGAGGAGACGGGTGGGGATCATATTCGCACTGCCACAGGTACTGCCGATCAGTATCTTTGACAATGTGGCATATGGGCCGAGGATGCATGGCATAAGGAATAGGTCAACCCTCGAACAGATAGTGGAAAGGTCTCTGAGGAGGGCCCACCTTTGGGAGGAGGTAAAGGATCGCCTGGGAAGCCCTGCCATAAAGCTTTCTGGCGGCCAGCAGCAGCGACTTTGCATAGCCAGGACCTTGGCGGTAGAGCCTGAGGTAATACTCTACGACGAGCCGTGTTCCGGTCTTGACCCGATATCCACCGCAAAGGTTGAGGAGACTATGCAGCAGTTGAAGGAACGGTATACGCAGATATTGGTGACCAATAATACAAAACAGGCGGCCAGGGTCTGTGACCGGTGTGCATTCTTCCTGATAGGTCAGGTTATTGAGGTCGACCAGACGTCCGTGCTCTTTACTAGTCCAAAGGACCAGAGGACCAACGACTACATTACAGGCAGGTTCGGATAGATGGACCAGTCTACGATCAAGATAAGGACCGAGGATCTGAACCTCTACTATGGGGATTTCCATGCCCTCCAGGACATACACTTTGCTGTCCCCCAGCAGGCCATCACTGCCTTGATCGGGCCCTCGGGTTGCGGCAAGAGTACTTTGCTTCGCTGTTTCAACCGGATGAACGACCTTGTGGAGAATTGCCGCATCACAGGCAGCATAAGGATAGATGGCCAAGACGTCTTAGATCCGGCTACGGATCTCATAGCCCTTCGGAGGAAGGTTGGCATGGTATTCCAGAGGCCGAACGTCTTTGACCTTTCCATATACAGGAACCTCCTCTTCGGGCTGAGGATACACCGGATGGTCAGTCGCAAGGATCGGATCCTCTCGACTATCAGATGGGGCTTGGAAAAAGTGGGGCTTTGGGATGAATTGAAGGACAGGCTCGGCGAGAATGCAAAGGCCCTCACCCTAGAGCAACAGCAGAGGCTTTGTATAGCCAGGGTCGTAATCCTCAGGCCGGAGGTGATACTGTTAGATGAGCCGTGTTCTGCACTCGATCCTATCGCAACATTGAGGATAGAGGAGTTGCTGCGGGAACTGAGACAGGATTATACCATTGTGATCGTTACACATAACATGCAACAGGCAGCGAGGGTCTCGGACTATACCGGTTTCATGTACCTTGGTAGGTTGGTAGAGTTTGGCCTCACTGCAGAGGTCTTTACGAATCCAAAGGATAAACTTACCGAGAATTACATCAGTGGGCAGTTTGGCTAGTAGGAGCAAGATATGTTGAGAAAGGCCTTTACAGATAGCATGCGTGATCTCGAGCAGATGGTGCTCAGGATGGGAGGGATGATCATCACCGCTGTGGACAGGTCTATAGAGGCACTAAAGGCCAGGGATATGGCCCTAGCCCAACAGATCATTGCAGACGATGAGCAGATAAACAAGCTCAGATGGCAGATCGAGGAGGACTGTATAAACCTGATCGCCACCCAGCAGCCGGTTGCCTCGGACCTGAGGGAGATCATCGCGGTTCTGGCGATATCTACCGAGCTGGAGCGGATGGGTGATTATGCAGAAGGCATCGCAAGAATCACGCTGATGCACGGTGAAGAGCCGCTGCTCAAACCCCTAAGTGGCATCCCTGTGATGGCCAAGAAGGCCGCCGACATGCTGCAAGGCAGCCTGGAGGCCTTTGTTGCAAGGGATGCCGCAAAGGCGACGGCCATATGCGATGAAGACGATCAGGTAGATGGCCTTTATGATCAGGTCTACCGCGAGCTATTGACTTACATGCTGGAGGACCCCAGGAATATCACAAAGGCAACGTACCTGATCTGGGCTGCTCACAACATAGAGAGGATCGCCGACAGGGTCACCAACATCTGTGAAAGGATCGTATTCCTGGCCACAGGCAAGATGCCACAGGTAAATGTGTCCAAATACTAGTGCTTATATTGCATGTATTAGGTATTGCCTGTAGCATAGGGCCGTGACCATGTAGATAGTGGAGCTATGGCCAAGGAGATTATACCCTCTTTGTCAGTGGTCGTGCCTGTTCTGGATGAGCGGGATAGCCTGGTGGCCTTGCATGAACAGATCACAAACGCACTTGCTGGCAGGTACGACTACGAGATCATCTTCGTCGACGATGGCAGTACCGATGGCTCCTTTGAGGTACTCAGGCGTCTCCAAAAGGGCGATCCTAGGGTATGCGTGATAAAGTTCAGCAGGAACTTTGGGCAGACCGCTGCCCTGAGTGCAGGCTTTGCACACGCTACGGGCCAGGTCATCGTGGCCCTTGATGCTGATCTGCAGAATGATCCTGCCGATATACCCATGCTGGTCGAGAAGCTCCAGGAAGGTTACGACGTGGTCAGCGGATGGAGGAGACATCGGAAGGACAGACTCCTGACCCGCAGGGTGCCATCGGCCATTGCCAATTGGCTGATCTCGAGGATCACCGGTGTCAGGCTCCACGACTATGGCTGTACATTGAAGGCATACCGAAGGCAAGCCTTGGAACACACAAAGCTTTACGGCGAGATGCATAGGTTCATCCCTGCCATTGCCAGTTGGTCTGGGGCAAGGGTCACGGAGGTGCTGGTCAACCACAGGCCTAGGCTTACTGGCAGGGCCAAATATGGGCTGGGCAGGACGCTAAAGGTCATCTTGGACCTAATCACGATCAAGTTCTTAGGTTCTTATTCTACCAAGCCGATATACGTTTTCGGTGGGCTTGGTGCGATAAGTGGGTTTATCGGGATCGCATGTGCGATAGCAGTGATCTGGCAGAAGGTCACGAGGGCCGAGGATATCACTGGCAACCCACTCTTTGTCCTCTCTGGGTTTATGGCCATAGCTACCCTGCAGTTCATATTGATGGGCCTGCTGGCAGAGCTGTTGGTCAGGACTTATCACGAGTCGCAGGGTATGCCTACATACATAATCAGTCAGGTCCTAAGGTCAGGACATGGGCAGGCAAGTGACTAAGGTGGGGCGAAAGAGGCCTGGCCTTGCAGTCGAGACCGGACATCGGGCTGAGATCTGGTTGACATTGGTCCTGGCAGGGGTGCCGTTTATCGTGGGCAAGTATTTCGAGTTCAACAGCCCTGATCCATTCGATAGCGCTATATATGCCTACTCTGCCCAGCACATACTCAGTGGCGCAAAGATCGGCGTGGACGAGATTCCATCTGCCCAGATAGGGACGCTGCTGGTCAATCTCTTGGGTGTCTGGCTCTTCGGCTTTAGTGAGATCGGGCCAAAGCTGATCCAGGGTCTGCTGCAGGTTGCGGCATTTGTGATGATGTTTTTGGCCCTGCGAAGACACTTCGGCAGGGCTGCTGCTGCCATCTCGGTGATCGTGGCCAGCTTCTATCTATCCAGCCCGATGATTGCCAAGTATGGCAACGTCAAGGAACAGCACATGATCGCGTTCATGGTCGTGGGTGTAGGTTCCTTTCTCTTGTACCAGGCCTCTGGTAAGTGGTGGCAGGCCCTGGTTGCAGGGGCGTCGCTCAGTTGGGCGCCCCTATTCAAGCAGACCGGGATCTCTGCTATGGTTGCAACCGGCCTGTTCGTGATCGCCCAGCCGGTTCTTAGGTCTAGACCTTTTAGGCAGGCCCTGATCGATTTGGGGCTTCTGGTGGCAGGTGCAGCCATTGCCCTGGTGCCATTGTTTGTCTGGATCATCGGCTGGCATGTGAGGTTGCCGTTGCCTTACGACTGGGTGGGGTTTGTCTTCTCGAAGCTACTGCTGCCCATGGCTTCTGCCGATCCAAATGCGGTACCCGCTGATTATGTTACCAGCTCACGGAAGCTGGTCACCATTGGGCAACAGGCGGCCATGGTCTTTAGGTACTATGCGGTTCTGATGCTGCCTGTGGCGATGGGGTTGGTATCTATCGTGATCAGGGTAGGCAGGTTGGTTGCCAGTTGGTTAGGCCATCCGATTGAGGGCAAGGCCTATGAGAGGTTTGTCCTTTTGCTCGGCATCTGGTGGCTGCTAGATATGGCCTTGGTTTGGGTCAGCCCAAGGCCTTATGAGCAGTATTACCTGCCCTTGAATGCATCTGCTGCGATGTTAGGTGGTTACGCAATAGGGCTATATGCCGATATCCGCAGTGCAGCGGTATACCGACGGGCCCTATGGAATGCCGCTGGTGTGGCAGCGGTGATCGTCATGCTGGCCATGGCATTCCCTATCCTTGTGGGTGTCAAGACAAGTCCGGCAACTGGGAGGCCATATGGGGGCAGGAATAGGGGTTATGTGCAGAGGTGGCAGGAGATCCAGTACAAGAAAAAGGGCGGTCTTTTCTACCCATGGGAACAGGTTGCAGACTACATCCGTATGAACTCTAACCCTGACGATCGAATCTACGTATGGGGCTGGATACCAGGCATATACGTCAGGGCACAGAGGTTCAGTGCATCGCCTGTGGCGTGTACTAGTGAGATGCATGTCTACCCACCAAAGGTATTACAGAAGGTCGTAAGCGACCTGATCGCATCGTTCAAGAAAGACAGCCCAAGGTATATCGTCGATACGCACAACAGGCACTTCCCATACGATCCGCCAAGGCTACCATTGGAGCTATGGCCTACGATCCCGCAGAAGGGACTGATACCGCTGGACCCGAACGTTGTCGGTCAGTACGAACAGGCGTATTACCAGATGCTCAAGGACAGGGCAGACCAATGGCCTGATGAGGCAGAGCGGTTCATAGCAATGAAGCCGCTTAGGGACTACGTGATGGCCAACTACAAGCCTGTGCAGGCCTTTGGCGATCACGTGATCTTCGAACGTAAGGCCCAATAGGGCTGGCCGATCGATAGTCCGATGAGAATACTAATGCTCAATTACGAATTCCCACCGATAGGAGGCGGTGGGGGGCTGGCCAATCTGAACCTGCTGAGGCATTATGCCGCAGATGATCGTATCTCCATTGACCTGTTGACAAGCTCCCCAAGCAATGGATCCTCAATAGAATTATTTGCACCAAACATAACCATCCATAAGATAGGGATCACAAAGAAGGATCTTCAACACTGGACCAGGTTGGAGGTGATTTCTTGGCTGGGCAAGGCTTGGGGCTATTATCGACAGCTCTTGCGGACAGGCGGCCATGACTTGGCCCATGCGTTCTTTGCCTTCCCAACTGGGTACTTGTGCTGGGCGAGACGTCGGCTGATGCCATATGTAATCTCATTGAGGGGATCTGACGTCCCCGGCCAGCATGCCAGGCTTCGTGTGGATTACATTATACTGGGTCCACTGATGCGGGCGATATGGAGGCAGGCCAGTTGCATTGTGGCAAATAGCAGGGGCCTGAAGGTCCGCGCCTTGAGGTTCCTTCCCACTGCAGATATCCTCGTGATACCGAATGGCGTAGATCTTAATCGCTTTAAGCCTGGGCCAGTTATGAGGGCTGACAGCTCATTAATGCTCTTGATGGTTGGGCGTCTATCAGTGACCAAGAGGATAGGAGTTCTCGTAGAAGCCATCAAGCTGTTGAGAGAATCAGGCCTTGATGTTAGGTTAACCATCGCCGGAGGTGGGCCGATGGAGCTGGAGGTGCGTAAGTTGGTTGCCGCACGTGGGTTGACTGGGATAGTCGAGGTCAAGGGCATGGTCAGTCATGACCTTATGCCAGAGATCTATCGTTCGCATGACATCTTCGTGACAGCTACCTCCCAGGAGGGCATGAGTAACGCAATGCTCGAGGCGATGGCCAGCGGTCTGCCTATAGTCACCACGTACTGTGAGGGGGTAGATGAGCTGATCGCAGATAACGGCATAGTCGTCCATCAGGCTAGGCCTGAAAACTTGGCGGCAGCTATCATGGAACTTGCGAGCGATAGGGATAGATTGGTCGCTATGTCCTTGGCAGCCAGGAGGCGGGCGTTGATGTTTAGCTGGGCGGAAGTGGCAAGACAGTACCTGGAGCTCTATCAGCGGATCTTGGCAGGCTGCCGCACCAGCAGGGCTGGTTCAGAGGGCTAGACATGTGTGGCATAGCGGGGTTCAACTGGCCCGATCGACTTATCGCGCAGAGGATGGCCCAGACCATGCAACATAGGGGCCCGGACGATCAAGGTGTGTTCTGTGACGACCATGTCAGCCTTGCCCACAGGAGGCTCGCNATACTGGACCTATCCGAGAAGGGGCATCAGCCCATGCACTATAAGGGCCTGGTGATTGTATACAANGGTGAGATCTACAACTTTCGACAGCTCCGGCAGCTACTTGAGAAGGATGGCTACAGGTTCGATTCGAATACTGATACCGAGGTCGTTGTAGCTGCATATCACAGATGGGGGGCAGCCTGTGTGCAGAGGTTCAATGGTATGTGGGCGTTCTGCATCTACGATCCGCAGCAGCGTCAGTTTTTCCTTTCGAGGGATAGATTCGGCATCAAACCGCTGTATTATTACTTTGATGGCCATCGGTTCATATTTGCCTCGGAGCTGAAGTCGATCCTTGTCCACCAGATAGACAAGCGGATCGATATACAGGCGGTCAATCTATTCTTCTACCAGAAGTATGTCGGCCGCGAACTGTGTATCCTGGAGGATGTCCGCAAGCTGATGCCCGGCCATAATCTCATGTTCGACCTGACCTCTGGCAGGCTGCAGACCGAGAGGTACTATGACCTGCTATCTGAGATAGATGCGCACAGGGTCCAATCCATCCATGATAGGTTGGAGATGATCGAAGGCATCTTGACGGATGCCATCCAGATAAGGCTAGTAGCAGATGTGCCAGTAGGTAGTTTCCTTTCTGGCGGCCTGGACTCATCCCTGATATCTGCCATCATCAGTCGCAACCATAACAATTTCAAGACATTCTCTATAGGTTTTAGGGATGCATCTTATAGCGAGTTGCGCTGGTCCAGGTTGGTATCTTCCAGACTAGGTACAGATCATCACTACGACATCATGGACCTGGACGAGCCCGTGATACGGGCCGTTTGCGATGCCATGGACGAACCATTTGGCGATGCGTCGGTCTTTCCGACATATCTATTATCAGGCATTGCGCGCAGAAAAGTGATTGTCTGTCTTTCAGGGGATGGAGGGGATGAGGTATTTGGCGGCTATGATACATACAAGGCATATAAGCTAGCTTCTATCCTTCCTGAATGGTTGATCAAATCCGTCAGGCCATTGGTCCAGGCCATGCCAGATTCTGACAAGAAGGTGACTGCAATATTCAAGGCCAAGCGGTTTGTGCGAGACCTCGGCCACGACCCCATTCGCAGGCACATGGACTGGATGGCCACGTTCAATGATGATGGAAGGAGGCAGTTACTGACCGAAGGGTTTATCCCAGCAGGTGAACTTCTGCCACTACCCAAACTACGGGGCCTTCTGGCCCTCCAATTCGCTGATATCCAGTACTATCTAGCAGAGGATATACTCAAGAAAGTGGACATGGCCTCTATGCTGCATTCCTTGGAGGTACGTGTGCCGTTCCTGGATTACAGACTCGTATCACTAGTCCTTTCCTTACCTAGCCAGTACCTGCTGCGAGGCCTGCAGACGAAGTCGCTATTGAGGCGGATGGCCAGCAGGTATTTGCCTTGGCAGGTGGTCCATCGACCAAAGCGTGGCTTTACTGCCCCAGTATCGAGGTGGATCAGGTCGAGTGCCTGGATCCAGGATTGCATAGGCTCTGAGGGATACCTCAGCCACGGTTTGCTGAACAAGGGACTGGTGCACCAGATGTTGCAGGAACACCTCGCACACAAGCAGGACTGGGCGAGGCAGTTATGGCTGGTATTCATCTTTAACAACTGGGTTCATCGGCAATTCCATGCTGGGGACGGATGATCCAGCGGACAGGTCCAATCAGGCTGTGCATAGTCTGCCCAAAGGCCTACCCGGTATTCAATCCAGACCAAAGGACCATATTCGGCGGGGCCGAGGTAGACATCTACTTTCTCGCCACGCAGTTGGCAAAGGACCAGACCTTCGATGTCACAGTGATAGTGGCCGATTACGGTCAACCAGAGGTGCAGACCTTTCAGTCTGTCAGGCTGGTTAAGGGAGTCGACTTCAGCAGCTGCTGGTTGCGTAGCGCCTGGCAATTGTGGAGGGCCTTCAGGAGGATAGACGCAGATATATATCTTATCAAGACCATCTCGCCGGGTGTGCCACTGCTGGCAGTCTTTTGTAGGCTGTACAAGAAGGCATTCATATACAGGACCTCCAGCGGCGTAGACTATGATCGAAGCTACTTTCGGGTACACAGGGTGATGGGATGGGCCTTCAGAAGGGCGTTGCGTAGTGCAGATCTTGTTATAGCCCAGACGCAGCAGGCGGCACATCTATTAAAAGGACAGATAGGCCCAAGGATCGTTCAGGTGATACCTAATGCCCACCTGCTAGGTCCATTCCAAAAGGGTCGCAAGGATTACATACTCTGGGTCGGAAGAAGTGACTCCATCAAGGCACCACAGCTATTCGTCGAACTGGCCGGTCGTTTTCCCGGCGAACCATTCGTGATGATCTGCCAGAAGGCAACAGGTGATACCAGATATGAAGATCTTGTAGCACAAGCAAGGGCCGTGCCAAATCTTACGTTCATCGAGCACGTGCCGTTTGACCAGGTTCAAGGCTATTTCCAGAGGGCAAAGGTCCTTGTAAATACCAGCAGTTCCGAGGGTTTCCCCAACACCTTTATCCATGCCTTTGCTGCTGGGGTACCTGTGTTATCTCTGGCAGTGGATCCGGATGGCATCTTGACCAGGGAAGGTTTGGGCTATTGCGCGGGGGGGTCTCTTGAGCGTATGGTCGAGGGGCTAGGGTGGATGTTGCATGAAGGCCGATACGAGCAGATGGGCCTACACGCAAGGAGGTATGCAGAGAAGGTGCATGATATCTCGGATGTCATCCAGACTTACAAGAGACTGTTCTTTGCCATCCAAAGGGCCAGGTATGCTTAGATTCCCTTTTGGTAAGAATTGGCAGGCATTCTCTGCTGTCATAAGGCCGAGTGACTACTACAAGGCGAAGGCATCCCTGCAAGGGTTGGTAGGCGAGCTTGATGGAAAGACCTTTCTGGATGTAGGCTGCGGCAGTGGCCTATTCTCTGCTGCAGCCAGTGGTCTCGGTGCACGTGAGGTGGTAGGATTCGACCTGGATCCAGTGGCTATCGAGACGGCCAGATCCCTGTTGGAAAAGGTGGCCAGATGGGATGATGAAATAGAGGCCGACCATGTGAGGTTTTGCGTGATGTCGATACTTGACGATAATCTGGGGTTAGACCAGTTTGACGTGGTCTATAGCTGGGGGGTCCTGCATCATACCGGCGATATGTACCAGGCCTTCGAGCGGATCGCACGGTTTGTAAGACCCGGTGGGCTCTTGGTGCTGGCAATATACAATCGTCATTGGACAAGCCCCGTCTGGAAGCTCATCAAGGCCACCTATAACTGGCTTCCTGGATTGCTACGACCTCTGATCGTTCTACCAGTGTTCGTTAGCAAGTTGCTTGTTTCTCTGCTAGTTTGGAGACAAAACCCGTTCTGCAGGGACAGAGGCATGCATTGCTACTACGACGTGGTGGACTGGGTCGGGGGCTATCCATATGAGTATGCCTCTTTGGAGGAGGTCATTGGATTCTTCGGTTCAAGGGGCTTCAAGACGGTCAAGGTCAGGCCGACAAAGGGCCTGACCGGATGCAATGAGTTCGTCTTTGCGAGGGTCTGCTAGCATATGTGCGGTATCGTAGGTTTCAACTGGCAAGACGGGGACCTGATCGGACAGCTGACAGGGCTATTGGCTCACCGAGGCCCAGAGCAGGAGGGGCTTTATGTAGGCAATGGGGTCTCGCTGGGGCATAGGCGGCTTCGCATCATAGATCTGTCTGACAATTCAAGGCAACCTATGTCGAATGAGGATGGGTCTATCTATGTGGTGTATAATGGCGAGATCTTCAACTTCCAATCCCTTCGGGCCGAATTGGAACGCGATGGCCATAGATTCCGCTCTAAGAGCGATACAGAGGTTTTGGTCCACGGATACGAGCAATGGGGAATGGGCCTGCTGCAGAGGATTAGGGGGCAGTTTGCCTTCTGTATATGGGACTCTAAGGATCAATGCCTAGTCCTGGCAAGGGATCACCTGGGGATAAAGCCGCTGTATTTCTACAGCGAAGGCAATAGGTTTATCTTTGGATCCGAGCTTAAGGTATTCCTGAAAGCGGACGTACCGAGGCAGATCTGCAAACCGGCCTTGGACTATTATCTATTATTTGGCAACACACCTGTCGGCCAGTCGATCCTCCAAGCCGTCAAGAAGCTCCAGCCTGGTGGCTACCTCATCTATGACCTCAAGGCGGCAAGGGTTGCAGAACGCGGCAGGTACTGGCAATTGAGGTACAGGCCGGATGGCTCCATGACCATGCCAGATGTGACGAAGGCTATCAGGGACCGACTTTCCGCAGCGGTGTGCAGCCAACTAGTAAGTGACGTCCCGCTTGGCGCGTTCCTTTCTGGGGGATTGGATAGCTCGGCCATAGTAGCCTTGATGCGACCGCACGTTAAGGAGCTCAATACCTTTTCTATCAGGTTCGACAGGCCCGGTTACGATGAGTCGGAGTATGCGAAGATCGCCTCAGAGACCTTCAAGACCATCCACCACCAGATCCAGTTCGATGCACGTGTCGTGAGGGAATTGATAGAGCAATTGCCATACTATTATGACGAACCGTTTGCTGATCCATCCATGATCCCTACCTCTCTTGTCAGCCGTGTGGCAAGGCAGCATGTGACCGTGGCACTTTCAGGCACTGGTGGTGACGAGCTCTTTGCAGGCTATCCCAGGTATCAGCAGATAAGACTACTGTTGGCACTGAATGCAATGCCTGGTCTTCTAAAGCACACCACAGATGCCCTCGTAGCAGGGATCAACAAGATCATCGCTTCTGATATACTGAATAAGTTGAGGAGTTTTTTGGGGCCAAAGCAAGGTTCACTCAACGTGTATCTTATGCTGTTTAGCTACATGTTCAGGGACAGGATCGAAAGGCGGATAGACCTTGGCCAGTTCGATTGGCTGGAGGATTCATTCTGCTATGATGATATCATTACGAACGTCCTGAGCTTTGACACACAGCATTACCTTCCTGAGTGCCTCTTGACCAAGGAGGATAGGGCATCCATGGCAGTAAGCCTCGAGACCAGGGTCCCGTTCCTTGACCTGGACTTGGTTGAGTTGGCATCCCGCATCCCTAGTAGGTTCAAGTTGAAAGGCCTTCAGAAGAAGTATGTGCTCAAGAAGGCCATGGCAGGTATACTGCCCAGGCAGATCATATACCGAAGAAAGCAAGGTTTTGGGGTCCCCTTGGCCGAGTACCTCAGGAATGAACTGAGGGACCTAGCCTTTGACGAGGTCTTCGCAGAGACCGGGGTGCAGTTATACGATAGATCCCTTCTTGAACAGGCCTGGCAGTACCATCAATCGGGACGATCGGACTATTCAAGGCTTTTCTGGTCTGTGATCATGTTCAATCGTTGGTTCAAGAGGTGGATGCAATGATGGGCCGCGGGCGGAAGGTCCTTTCTGCCTGCATAAAATGCCTGGTCACATTGGCCCTATTGGCGTGGGTATTGAGGCAGATAGACCTTCTGGACCTTTGGCGTGCACTTGCGGATGCACATTGGGTTTATCTCCTGCCCATATGGGCCTTGGCCATCGTTTCTTATTGGTTGCTATCGTTCAAGCTCTCGCTGATCATGGCAAGACAGGGCTGCCATCTGCGTACATCGAGTCTCTTTGCGATAAGTGCGGTAACTACACTCTATGGTATGGTCTTACCAGGCATGCTGGATCTTTCGGCCAAGTGGCTGATGTTGAGACAGCAGACAGGCAAGGGCATCAATGTCCTAAGTAGCATGGTCTATAATCAGTTTACAGCGACCCTTGTGGTATTGATTGCAGGCATAGGGGCTGTGCTATCGGTTACACCGCCGAGCAGCTCAGCCATAAGGATCGCGGCCATGGTGTCGATGGCAGTCTTATTTTGTGTTGGATTCCTGGTCCTGCACAGGTCCTATGGCCCAAGCTTCACGAAGGCCGTCGCCATCATGCTCAGGCCATTGCCAAAGGCGCTGAGGGATCCTGGTCAAATGGTGCTTGAGCAGTTGGCCGACTTCCAGACCGCTGGCTGGGGCTTCCACGCTAACGCCCTTGTCTTGACGGTGATAGCGAACGTGCTTGTTGGCACGATCATATACATGCTGGCTGCCAAGGCCGCAGGGATCAGTGTCCCTATAGGGGTATATTTCTGGCAATGTACAGCCATCTTCATACTTGGCAGGTTGCCGATCTCCATAGCTGAGTTCGGGATAAGGGAGGCAACGCTAGTAGGTTCGATGGCCAGCTACGGTGTCGAGCCCTCCGCTGCCCTGGTCATGAGCATGGCACTTTTTACCAATAGGCTGCTGTTTTCCCTCATAGGCGCAGCAGTACAGCTATATTGGGCCTGGATTGGGCAAGGCGTTACTAAACGATAGTCACTCTGCCTTAGCTGCTACGATGACGATCGACTTTCCGATGGACTCAAAGGCCAGCCGCTTAAAAAACCAGTTGAAGTAACTACCCAATGGGAGTTTAGCCATGGCACCGAGTGCATATACCTTCACCCAGACAGGCTCGAGGCCGTACGCCTTCAGCAGGCTGGCTACCCTCGGGATAGAAAAGGATTGCAGGTGACCGTATCGGTGGAACTGATGGCCGCATTTAGGGCATCTGACCATGTTCATCCGCAGGTCTTCCTCAAATGGGGTTGTAATGATGAGATGCCCTCCTGGCATCAAGACCCTTTCAATCTCACGAACAGCCGGTTCGAGCTGCTGGTCTGCAAGATGTTCGAGCACGTCGCAGCAAAAGACGGTCCTGAAACACTCGGAATAAAATGGCAGACTCGTGATGGTCCCACATACGATCTGGTCGGAAGACGGGCACAAGTCAAGGCCGATTGCAGCCCACCCTCTCGCCTTCAGTTCTGCCAACAGACGACCAGACCCAGTACCTACGTCAAGGCATGGATCAGATACATACCTTGCAACAAGGCTAAGGAGTAACCGAGCAACGACATCCCCTTTGAATGCCCCTTTTCTGGCCAGGTGGCTCGAGAAGATAGCACGTTGATAATCTTCGTTCTGGCTCATAGTTGACTGCCTACCAGTATACGTTCGATTGGGTTGGATTCCAGCTTTGATGTTGACACGCTCTTGCCTCAGGAGCTATAATCCTCCAATGTTGGTTGAGGTAACTTCAGGTGTCGGTACTTGCTAGAATCAGGGGGCCAGCTGTGGGGACGAAGGCGATGAGTTTGATCATCTTGTCCGTGTCTCAGTGCGCAGTGACTGCCGTTATTCCGTGGGATAATCCGGTCCCGTTAACCGAGATCAATGGCCCATTCCACGATATGTCACCCTATCTTAGTAGGGATGGTCTGTCTTTGTACTATTCGATAGAGTTGCCAGGCTATGGGGTGTGGTTATTCGAGGCAAGAAGGGCAGAGCCTTCGGGCCCCTTTAATCTCTTACGTACATTGCCAGGGATAAACCTCTCGGGTACCAGGGTTGCCTACGCATGGATATCTTCGGACGGGCTCAGGATGTACTATCATGCCGACTCCGCAGGCGGGACTAGATTGATGTTATCTAGACGCTCTTCGCCAAATGAGGATTGGCCTACCGGCCTTGGTCTGGCCGAGCTGAATGCCCTCGGCTCTGTGGCGAACCCCTCATTGACTGATGATGAACTGGTCATAGTATTTACTGGTGTGAGCGTGCCTGGCGGTGTGGGAGGATGGGATCTTTGGATGGCAACCAGGACGAGCAAGGAGATGCCTTTCGTCGAGCCAGTCAACCTTGAAGAATTGAATAGCCCAGCATTGGATTTTCACCCCTCTATCTCACCAGATGGCTTGACCTTGTATTTCGGATCGAGGCGTAACGGGCCTAGCCAAATATTTGTAGCCAGCCGTGCGTCAAGGGATGAACCCTTTGGCCGGCCCATGTTGTTGCCTTTCTTCGGGGCTGATCCCAACGTCTATGTAGAATACCCGTGCCAAGCAGATGGGGGTAAGAAGTTGCTCTTATGCAAGCGTGTGGTAGGTGGTGAACCCTTCGACATATACGTCTGCCACCCGCGATCAGCCATCCCTAATCTCATTGCCCATTGGAGACTCGATGAGGGTCTTGGCCCTGTGGCGTATGATTCAGTTGCGGACCGTCATGCACTGGTCTATGGCGCCGCCCCAGCGCCTGGTCGTCTGGATGGAGCCCTCAGGTTCGAATGGCCAGACGATTATGTGTTCGTACCTCCGCAGGTTAGTACAGACAAGATATCGTCCGATGTTACCATCAGCCTTTGGGTCAGGTTAGAAGGGCAGATTGGCCCTAGCCCTGTTGTCATAGCCTGGGCTGACCAGGCTGAGCCTAGGTCCTCATGGGTACTACAGCTGTTAGGGGCTGGATCTGCTCATGGAGGTGCTGGCGAGCTTGCGATTGAGTGCGGGGGTGAACGAGGCTCGTTGCTCTACCAATGTCCTGACAACCTCGAGCCGGGTAGATGGTATCATCTGGCATTGACCAAGCATGGTCGGCTCATAAGGATGTATGTAGATGGGCGATTGGGGGCAGGCTTTATAGTTAGCTCAAGAGTGGAGCTTGGGATCTATGGCTCCATTTATGTCGGCGCAAGACCTGACCTTGGGTTTGACACGCACCTCCCGGGCCTGATCGATGACCTGAGACTCTATGACAGGGCATTGACCCAAGAAGAGATCGCAAGTCTTGCCGCTTGCAACGACTAGTCTTGCCTGACACGCCCGCCTGGGCCAGGTAGAGACTGCAGCAGGTGTGTCCTGCCGTTCCAAGTCTACCCTTGCCGTCTGCATTGACCTGCACGGCGATGAATGGTAAAATGGCTGGTGTGTAAGCAAAAGTTGTTGCATCTCCTTCGACTATCTTAAAGGAAGGGTGTTAAATGCGATCCTGCCTGACGAGAAGAGTTTGTGTTGTACCTCTACTGATCGGCCTTTGTTTCTTGGTGCCTAGCCTGGCACAGACCCCCAAGAAGGTGGTCATAAACGAGTTCCTGGCCTCCAATACCAAGATCTTCATGGATGATGATTTGGGCTACGACGATTGGATCGAGCTATACAATACTACCGATCAGCCTATAGACCTGGCCGGTTGGTATCTGACTGACGACCTGAAGGATCCGACAAAGTGGCAGGTCCCCTCCTCGGATCCGGCACTGACCACCATACCACCCAAAGGTCATATCCTTATCTGGGCAGATGGCCAGGCCGGCGACGAGGAGCTACACGCCAACTTCAGCCTGTCAGTAGGCGGTGAGGAGCTTGCCCTGTTTTCACCGGATCGCACGCTGGTGGATAGTGTCCAATTCCCCAGGCAGGTCCCAGATATCTCGTATGGCAGGTGGCCTGATGGCCAGGACGATTGGTACTACATGACCATGCCAACCCCCTACGCTGCCAATAGACCGGGGGCCTTGGGGATGGTAGACGAGGTGATCTTCAGCCCTGGCCGCGGATTCTACGATAGCCCCATCCTAGTGACGTTGACCTGCGATACAGCTGGTGCCCAGATCTGGTACACGTTGGATGCAGACACCCCACGCAAGACTGGTACCGACGGAAGGGGCCAGCCTATCATGACCGGCCAGCTATACACCAAGCCTATTCAGGTTAGTCGCACCACCTGCATAAAGGCCATTGCCGTAAAGGCAGGATGGGTGGACTCGCCGGTTGCAACGCACACGTATATATTCCTGGACGACGTGATAAGACAGCCTGCCAACCCACCTGGATTTCCTTCTACGTGGGGTTCGAGGGCAGCAGACTATGCCATGGACAGTCGCGTCGTTGACGACCCTGAGTTCAGGGACGAGATCAAGGAGGACCTCAAGTCAACCCCATCCGTGTGCATAGTCATACCAAATGCGGACTTCTTTGGCCCTTCGGGCATCTACGCCAATGCCACGCAGACAGGGGACCTGTGGGAGAGGGCATGTTCATTCGAATGGATAGACCCGGCCTCAGGCGAGAATCTCGGGGTCAATGCGGGCCTGAGGATCCACGGCGGCCCCTATGGGCGGAGCGGTAATCCTAAGAATGCATTGAGGGTTATATTCAGGTCCAAGTACGGCCTGGCAAGGCTTGAGTACCCGCTGTTTCCAGATACCAAGGTGCGTTCCTTCAATACCGTGGCATTGCGATCCATCTGGAACTACTCATGGACTGGCCACTGTGGTATGAGTGGCTACCCAAATGCCGACTACCTTCGGGATGCATTCGCAAGGGATACTATCAGGGACATGGGTCATCTGACCCCGCATGGCAGGCCCGTCCAGGTCTACATCAACGGTCTATATTGGGGCATGTATATCATGACCGAAAGACCGGACGAGGACTTTGCTGCAGGACATCTGGGCGGCAGGCAGGAGGATTACGACATGCTTGAGGCCCCAAGTGGCATGGGGGCGAGTACGGTGATGGAGTTTGTGGCAGGCGATGAGCAGAAGGTCAGGCAGGCATGGGAGGCATTGTTTGCCTTGGCGGATAAGGGTCTGGCAACGGAGAGCTCATACAGTCAGATCCAGCAGTATATAGACCTGCCTACCATGATCGATTACATGTTGATGATCTATTATACAGGCAGCAGGGACGCCCCAGTCTTCTTGGGGGATTCTTATACCCCCCGGAATTTCTACGTGGTCAGACGCAGGGACCCACCAAGCCCGTTCTTGGTCGTTCCATGGGATACAGAGTGGGCACTAGAAGAGCCTACGGTCAATCGCGTGCCTGTTGTTGGGGTGTGGAACCCCCATTACCTGATGGATAGGCTGGCGGCCAATCCTGACTTCAAGGCCCTGCTTGCAGATCACATATACAGGCAATTTTACGGCGATGGGGCCTTGACGAAGGATGCCACCACCAATCGCTACATGGCACGGGTCATGGAGGCATATGGTGCCATTGTTGGCGAATCGGCCAGGTGGGGTGACGCCAAGAGTCCTAATAGGCCTTATACCCGCAGGGACTGGCTAAAGGAGGTAGATAGGCTTGTAAATCAGTATTTCGCCACGAGGACGCAGACCGTCATAAACCAGCTCCGCCAGAGGGGTTGGTATCCCAATGTAGAGCCGCCTGTATTCCAGGTCGATGGAAGCCCTAGCCATGGTGGTTATGTCCGGCATGGGGCCATGTTGAGTATGGCCAATCCTAATGGTTCAGGCCAGGTCTTTTATTGTCTGGATGGGTCTGATCCTAGGCTGCCAGAAGGCAGTGCCAAGCAGGTTGAGTCTATAGTACTTGTGCCTGAGTCTGCCCCTAAGCGTGTATTGGTGCCCAAGGCTGATATCGGTGATACCTGGCGAGGGGCGAATGAGCCATACGATGATTCTGGCTGGAATGATGGTGTGATCAATCCTGCTATTGCTGTAGGAGGTGTTGGTTATGAGAGGCAGTCTGGGTATGAGGGTTTTATCAGCTACGATGTAGGGCAGGCGATGTATGGCAAGAATGGGTCTTGTTACATCAGGATACCATTTACGGTTTCTGGGGAAGATCTTGTTTTGATCAAGTCCATGGTGTTGCGAGTGCGGTGTGACGATGGTTTTGTTGCGTTTATCAATGGCAAGGAGGTTGGGTCAATAAACAGGCCACAGGTACTTTCATGGGATAGTACATGTGACAACAGGGCTGATTCGACGGAGTTAGTGGATATTGCCATAGCGGATGTATCGATGTTGCGGTCTGGCAGGAACATATTGGCTGTGCAGGCGATCAATCAATCGGTCAGTAGTTCTGACTTTTTGTTTAGTTGCCAGTTGGTAGGTGTGGCGGGGGTGACTTCGGATCCTAGGGTCAATCCTAGGGCTAGTTTGTATGTTGGGCCTATTGGTCTTGGGTCTAGTTGTGTAGTGAAGGCTAGGGTATTGAGGGAAGGGATATGGTCTGCTGTGAATGAGGCGGTATATGTGGTAGGTTCTGTTAGGGAATCTCTGAGGGTTAGCGAGGTGATGTATCATCCTGTTGATCCTAATGGTGAGTTTATAGAGTTGACCAACGTAGGTAATGAGGCTATAGATCTGAGTTTGGTGAGGTTTACAGGTGGGATAGGATATAGTTTTGGGGGTTTGGTACTGGAGCCTGGAGGGTATGTGGTATTGGTAGAGGACAGGGCTGCATTTGAGGGTATTTATGGCAGTTCGGTCCGGATAGCCGGTCAATACACAGGGCAGCTGGACAATGCAGGAGAGGTCATCAGGCTAGAGGATGGCCTAGGCCAGGTGATAG
>JGI24721J26819_10000982_pt1 | contig 31873 bp, 27 predicted proteins | sample YelNatPaOPGAMG01_FD_26819 | JGI IMG/M metagenome (IMG submission 26819) | reverse complement strand
AATCTTAAGCAGGTAACGCTTGGATTTAAACTTTGGGCAGATGACAATGAGGGAAAGTATCCGTGGTGGATAGAATCTACAAATGGCGGCACGGCACACGCGACAGAAGCATGGATTCACTATAGCGTTGCATCTAATGAGTTTGGTTCACCGCGAATCCTTGTGTGTCCGAGCGATTCGGTAAATAAAAAGATTGCCACAGACTGGTCAACAGACCCAAATCACGGTTTTTGCGGGTTAAAGGATAATGCATTGAGTTATTTTATGGCGTCCGAAGCGCGGGATTCATTGCCGCAGCATCATCTAGCAGGGGACAGAAATGTTAAGGGTAGGGATGGAGCATCATGTGGGGTTGTTGGCATTTATAACGTAATTACTATGATTCAACCGGAAATTGCCGAGTGGGATAACACAATTCACCAACGCGCAGGGAACTTTGCGGTTGTGGATGGGAGTGTACGGCAATTGAATTTTGCCGGGTTGACGCAATTTCTGTATAACACGGGCGATACAAATCTATCCAATTGCATCCTCAAACCACAGTAAGTTTTGCCAACACGAATTTAGGTTAGTGGTGTAGGCGGGATTTATCTTTCTATTGTTTGTTCCGACTAAATTGTCGGCTGTAGGAGAGTCAGCGTCTTCGGTATATCAGAAAAATCCTATACGCCGGAAATTGATTTAAAAAAAAACAGCCCCGCACCCGCGGGGCTGACAATAAGGCAATCAGGGTTTCGACAAGAAATTAGTATTCTCTGTTTTTCTTGATTCCCGGTTCAGGCACAGGATACCTTCCATCGGGTCCGGGCTGGAGCGGAGCCGGTGATTTTTCTGTCAGGGTATCCAGACCAGGCGCAAACTCATGTTCGCAATTGAGCATTTGTTCGAATGTAATGACCTGTCCGGTATGCGCAGCCATTCTGCCCATGGAGGTTACGAGGCTGGCTTCGACACCGCGACGCAACTCGTTATAAGGTTTATCGTTGCGTATTGCGGTTATGAGGTCGTTCCACTCGTTTTGATACGGGTCTGATTCTTCCGGTTTAACCTTCGACTCCCATATCATATTTGCACGGCTTGGGTTCTGGCCTTTGAAAGTTCTTGATGGCATACCAATATCGCCACCATTGGAAACGATTGCCATGCCCTTTGAGCCGTGGCAATAACTGGCATACAGATCGTTGCAACCTGTCATGCAGCGTCCATCGAAGAACATCTTTGTTCCATCGGCGAATGTGTATTCTATTGCATAGACATCGAAATTCTGGTCAACATAAGGTTTGCCTTCTGGGCTTACTTTATAGTGACGTCCGCCGAGACCCTGAGCGCTCACAGGCCAGGCGTTTTTCATCCAGCACAGATGGTCAATTATGTGAATATAGAAGTCGCTGTAGTTTCCGCCACTTGCCCACAGGAAACTGTGGAAACGCTGCACCTGATACAAAAGTTCGCTGATACCTTCCGGTTTTGCCGTAGAGGCAAAGTAGCCGACAGGACCGTGCATTCTGTATCCGCGCATGCAGATGATTTCGCCGATTTCGCCATCCTGAATTCTCTGGTAGAGTTCCTGCATGGCTCGGCTGTGACGCGACATAAGGCCAACCCCAACCTTCAGGTTTTTGGCTGTGGCTTCTTCTGCCAGTTTAAGCATTCGTTTGCTTGTAGGTCCATCTACAGTAACCGGTTTTTCCATGAAAACGTTGAGTCCTTTTTGAAGCGCATAGGTAAAGTGCACCCAACGGAATGCAGGCGGGGTCGTAAGNATTGCCACGTCCCCCGGTTTCAGACAATCCATGGCTTTTTTATATGCGTCAAAGCCAAGGAACTGACGGTCAGGCGGGACATCCACAAAATCGGACATCTGTTTTTTAATGCTATTGTAACTGCTTTTAAGTCTGTTTTCGAAAACATCCGCCATCGCCACCAGTTTTATTGGACCGAGTTTATTCGTGGCGAGCGCATTTGCGGCAGCGCCTGTTCCGCGTCCTCCGCAACCGATTAACGCAACCTGAATTAAATCGCTCGAAGCAGCATGAACATGGGGAATGCTGACTCCGGCAAGCGCTGAAACAGCAGCAATTTTACCCGTGGTTTTGATAAACTCACGGCGAGAAACATTAGATTTTTCCGGTGTATTCATATCCCTAATTTTCACTTATCTCAAAGACGATGTCGAGAACAGATTTATTTAAATTTTTTTTATTTTTTTAGGAACTAAGTGTTACGATTTGATTCGGCATCCAAAGAGACAGCCNNAATCACCGTTTTTTGTCCTTTGCTGGGTCGTAATTTGGATTTGGTGTGGGTAATTGAGCCCCCACTTTTTCCCTCCATTCCTTTAATAGGGCATGAAGTTTGCGGGTTAATTCGGGTTTCTGGCTCGCAATATTGGTCGTTTCTGCAGGGTCAGCCGCAAGGTCGTAAAGTTCGAGCCTCGAGTCTTCGAAAAACTCTATGAGTTTGTAATTGCCTGAACGGACTGCGCTGTAAGGTGTGGCGCCGCCCGGATGATAATGCGGATAGTGCCAGAAAATATTTTCGCGGGAGAGTTTACCTGTTTGTTTTAACAGGGGGACGATGCTTACGCCATCAATTACATGGTTTTCCGGCGCTTTAAGTCCTGCAATTTCAAGGATTGTCGGAAAATAATCAACGCTGATTACCGGCACGTCGCAGGTCGAACCCGGCTTGACAACGTTTTTCCAGTAAACAATAAGCGGAACCCGAACACCACCTTCATAAGACGAGCCTTTTCCGGCGCGAATCCCGATGTTCGTTGTAACATTAAGAAGACCGCCATTGTCTGATGTAAAAATAACAATGGTTTTTTCTTCGAGGTTAAGTTCGCGTAGGCATTTCATCACTGCGCCGACGCTTTCGTCCATAGACTCAATCATTGCCGCGTAAGTGGGATTTTTATGGACTGAATTTGTTTGCGTAATTACCTTGTATTTTTCCACAAGATTGCTTTTTGCCATTAGCGGCGTGTGGACAGCATGATGAGCAAGATAGAGGAAAAACGGTTTATCTTTGTTTTTTCTGATAAAATTCACAGCCTCCTGAGCTTCGCGGTCTGTGAGGTATTCGCCTTTTGGACCGTCTGTCAGTGTTGGGATTTTATATGGGGAAAAGTAACTTGGCGGTTGCCCTTTATCGCAGCCTCCGATGTTTATATCAAAACCATGTTTTTCCGGATAATAATCTTCGCCGCCTAAGTGCCATTTTCCAATGCTTGCGCAGGTATAACCTGCGGATTTAAGAACCTTTGCTATGGTGGTAACATTTGTGGAAAGATACATTGTCCAGTCGGGGATTTTAAGTTTTGCGTATGGTCTGACGTGACCTTTAATCCAGTCGGTCAGATGCAGGCGAGCTGGGTATTGTCCTGTAAGGATTGATGCGCGAGTAGGAGAGCAGACTGTGCATGCGGAGTAAGCCTGTGTGAAGCGCATTCCGCCACGGGCAAGGGCGTCTATGTTTGGTGTCTGATAGACCGGAGACCCCATACATCCGAGGTCTGTCCAGCCTAAGTCGTCTGCGAGGATAAACACAAAGTTGTATCGCGGATTTTCTGCTCGCAATTCATTGCTGGCACAATGAACAACCAGCAGTGTCATCATTGCAAGAATACGGATGACCGTATGTAACTTAATGGTTGCTCCGTTTTCGACAACAGAATTATTAACCTTATTTTTCATAAATTATTTGCAACGGGATTTTTTTAAGACATTATGCAGGCTCTCGCATATCTTGCAAGAAATCTTGTATGGGAAATGAGAGAAGGGGGATATATTTTTTAAAATTTTCCTGTTGACATAATAAATTAATTTAAGAAAATATTTATTGAAAAAGCCAAAAGCAACATTACGAGGAATATTTTTATGAAAAACAACATACTAATCAAGGCGGGTATCATCTGGATGGTGTTTTCCGCTGTTATGTTTACTTTTGCGCAGAATGCGGATGTCAAAGATGATGGTAAACCAGCAAGTTCAAACATCAAAGGGCAACAATACCCAAGGATTCACTCTGACCTGAGAGCCACTTTTCGTCTAAGAGCGCCTGAGGCAAAGAAAGTCGAGGTTGACGTTGGCGGAAAGCGGTATCCGATGACTATGGTATCGAACGGTGTCTGGATGGTTACGACAGACCCGCTGGTTCCAGGTTTCCATTATTATTCGATTGTGATTGACGGTGTGGCTGTCTGCGACCCTGCGAGCGAGACATTTTACGGAATGGGCAGACAAGCCAGCGGCATTGAAGTTCCGTCAAAGGACGAGGATTTTTACCTGGTCAAAGATGTTCCGCACGGCGAAGTCCGACAACGATATTATTTCTCGAAAACTACCGGCGAATGGCGTCGCGTGTTTGTATATACTCCGCCTGATTACGATTCTAACCGCGATGCAGATATCCGGTTCTTTATCTGCTCCACGGCGGCGGGGAGGACGAGCGCGGATGGGTTGTTCAGGGATGTGTTCAGCATATTATGGATAACCTGATTGCCGAGAAGAAGGCAAAGCCGATGATTGTTGTTATGGAGAATGGTTATGCCCGGAAACCAGGAACGCCGGATACACCGTTTCGCCCCGGCAGCACAAATGCGCCGCGGGATTTTGCCGCTATGTTCAGCGCGCTGGTCGAGGTTTACACCAACGATTTAATCCCGTTCATTGACTCCACATACAGAACAAAACCAAACCGCGAAGACCGCGCTATTGCCGGTCTGTCAATGGGCGGGATGCAATCATTCATTATCGGGCTGAATAACCTTGATAAGTTTGCCTACATAGGAGGGTTCAGTGGTGCTGGTGGGGGACCCACGACATCCGGCTTTGATGTTAAAAAGGCTTACGGCGGCGTTATGGCAAACCCGGATGAATTCAATAAAAAGGTTAAAGTCTTGTTCCTGAGCGTAGGCACTGCTGAAGGCGAGCGTTTTTATAACAGCATAAAGAGATACAGAGATGCGCTGGAAGAAGCAGGGATAAAGACGGTCTATTATGAGTCGCCCGGGACATCGCACGAGTGGCAAACATGGCGCAGGAGTCTTCGCGAATTTGCCCCGCTGCTTTTTAAGGACACGCAACCTGAAAGAAGAGAGGCTGCAGTGCGACCGCGAGGCGGAGGTTTTGGCGGACAAATTGAATTAAGTGCAGATGATAAACCGGCGTTTGATCCGCCACCACCGGGCTTTGACAAAAGACGCGACGATATTAAACACGGCAAAGTGGAGATGATTGAATACGATTCTAAAACCGTAGGCACAACACGCAAAATGCTGGTCTACACGCCGCCGGATTATTCCACAGACAAAAAATATCCGGTGCTTTACCTTTTGCACGGCATTGGGGGCGACGAGACAGAATGGCGGCGGTTTGCATCGCCGGAGGTTTTGCTCGACAACCTGATTGCCGATGGCAAGGCGGTTCCGATGATTATTGTTATGCCGAACGGACGCGCTCAGAAAAACGACCGTCCCGAGGGCAATGTTTACGCTTCGGCACCCGCATTTGCGGCGTTTGAACAGGATTTGCTAAACGATGTAATCCCGGCGATTGAATCGCGGTATTCCGTGAACACTAACCGCGAATACAGAGCCATAGCAGGATTGTCTATGGGCGGCGGACAGGCGTTGAATTTCGGTCTGGGACATCTGGATAAATTTGCGTGGATTGGCGGTTTCTCTGCAGCGCCAAATATGAAACAGCCAAAACAACTTTTGCCAGACCCCGCCGCAGCAAAAAGCCAGATTAAACTGCTGTTCATATCCTGCGGCAACAAGGATTTCCTAATCAGAAACAGCCAGAACCTCCACAGATATCTGAAAGAAAACGACGTCCCTCATATTTGGCACGTTGACGACAACGGTCACGACCCAAAACACTGGAAGAACAGCCTCTGGTATTTTGTGCAGAAAATATTTAAATAAAATTGCCTCAGGCACGATTTGTTTTTGAAGATGTTGGATTCTGAATTTTGATAGGTCAATTCAGATATTACCTGTTTTATCAATCAGAATTTATAATCTGCTGGTTTCAAAGGTGGATTAAAATTGAGCTATCCGATTCAGTGACTGCTGATAGATAAAATTCTATCAATAATTATTATGGATGAGCTAATTTCCGGTATTTTCATTCTTCGGATGGAATGGTATAAATTGTGCAGATACGAATAATTTGTATGATTGAGTTATCAATTATACCTGTATTAATCAGGGCAATACTAACATCCAAAGATAGTATGTTATGAAGCAATTACTTTTAAGTCGGGATTGCTTTTTGATATTCAGGATTTTTTCCTTTCTTGCTTGTTTTTTATTTTCCGATGTGGTTTTTTCCGATGATATACTCCGGTTTTCTTTTCAGGCGGACGTCCATAATTTCAGACGCATTCCGGAATCATACCTTCGGAAGATGTTCATAGATTCTGAAAAGATAGGCTGCGACTTTTTAGCCCTGCTTGGAGATATAATGGACTCTGATGAACCCAATCCATTAAAATTAACAAACTCTGTTTCAATACCAGTCATTTATCAGCATGGAGACCATGAATTATTTAATGAATGGGGAAGGACAGGTTACCGTAATTATGACGGAATTCCTTTCGGGAATGAAAAGAGAAATGACCCGCTTGTTTTTTTCAGGAGTTCTATCCCACGCTATGAAACTATCACACATTTGCCAACAGCATGGAGTTTTGATTACAAAGGAATTCATTTTGTTGTATGTTTCAATGGAAAGGACATTGTTTGGTATCCATGGTTTCTTCGCTGGTTGGAGGAAGACCTAAAAAAGGCTAAGGATAAAACAATTGTTCTGTTTTCTCATCGTCCTCTTAGTGATGGAGGTGAAACTGCAGAAGTGATGCGGAAGATAGTAGAAAAGTATAAATCAATACGTCTTTACTGTTATGGACATACCCACAGCCATGCAGAGTTTTATAGAATTGGTAATGCTCTTTGTATCAATGCAGAAGCCAATAGTCCATACAATGGGAAAAGTTATGAAGGAAACTGGTATGTAATGGTTGAGATAACGAAAGATGCCATTCGCATATTCAGAAGGATTATAGATAGTAGTGAAACTAAGTTATTATGGCAGGAAAGAATTCCGACAACTCTGAAGCCGATACATGATTCAGAAGCTATAAATATGGCTTTCCTGATGAGCGATAAATGTATCCGTTCAATTCCTGCCATCAGATTAAAAAATGCTAATCTTCGGATGTACAACATCCGAACAGCACAGATTTTAGAACAGAAAGGGATTATTCTGAATAATAATGTCACGGCAGAACTTCGGTTAGCTGAAGAAGAGTGGCAAAAATTGGGAATCGGAGAAGTTTTTAAATTAAATTGGAAAGGAAACAATACGAATGAGTGGTGTGAATTAGCGCGCTGGGAGGTTCCAATTCATTTTGAAACAGAGCCACAAAAGGTTGGAGAGGCTGGGACGATTGAACAGGGAACTGTTTATATGCCATTATTGCTTGTAAAAGGACGGAAAGGTGAAAGAGTTAGATTATTTACAGAATGCAGAAAATCTGATGGCTCATTAGAGAGCAGGCATTGGGTAGAAGGTAATTTAGAAGGGGGGATTTGCGCGCTGTGGTCTCTTATTGGCCATATAAAGTTCAATTCGCCAAATAACCCGTTCTGGCGATGGATGGGGGTAGAAGGAAAAGCGGAGATAGATGACTATAAAGAACCCCGCAAAGCCGTTAAAATGCTGTTAAGCCTTTATGCTAAGCCAGCAGAAGCAGAAGATTTTGAGACCATTGCATTTGTTTATCCTAATGAAGCCTTTTTTACCCCGGTTCATAAGGGAAACTGGTTTAGCGAAGATGTTAAGGTTACAGTCGGAGAGAAGGGATTTTTTGCAAAAGATTTAAGTAAGGATGAGACGACAGATTTTCCGTTAGGGATTTTAAATGGCAGAGAGAAAATAGCTCTTGAGTGTAGAGGGAGTAAGTTGACTTTAATTGAGATAAAAGGAGAGACAGACGGACTAATAAAATGTGAATAATCTAAAACCTATAAATAATAAATTTAAATTAATCTTCTAAGACAGGGTCCTCACGCTAAAGCCTCTGATGAATTCAGTTATGAAAATGAGCAACATGGCTAATCTTTTTTTATATGATAACCGGAAAAATTATTGTGAAAAACGTTAATCGCAGACGCACTGGTGTAAAAATGTGAAAGATTAAAAGAAAAAGTCCTATATTTCTCTGGTTATTTATCCCTGAGCGGTTTTAATACTCAAAAATTTATCTGTTTAGAATATATATAGAAAAATTCAGGATGGTGGCAAATGTTACCCAAAGTAGGTAGGGGATAAGTAGCAATCCTGCTTTGTTGGATATTTTATAGAATACGATTATGTTTGTGATTATAAATATCCATAGAGCAATGATATCTATTAATGCCGCGAAGGGGCTTCGTAATCCGAAAAATAAAAAAGACCATAGCAGGTTAAAAAATAGTTGAAATGAATAAACGATAAATGCAGTTTTCTTTTGCTTGCCCGAGTTATCCGTCCAGACAAAATAAAATGATAAACCGATTAATATATAAAGCACTGTCCAGACAGGTCCGAACACCCAGCTGGGCGGGTTAAATGACGGTTTGTTAAGGGTTTTATACCATGTATTGACAGAACCCGAAGTGGCGATAGACCCTAGAAATCCGATTGCCAGTGGAATCAATATTGATATGGCAAGTTTAAGATATTTGTTCATACCGGATTTAAATTAATGGTGTTTACAATGGATTTCATGTTCAAAATCCGTTTATACCGGTTTCGTTTTTGAAACGATTATTATCAGATTTTATATCGGTCGCTTTTTATCCCTAAGCCTATATCTTACCCGATGTTTTTTTCTTCTGGCTAAAAAGGTTATTTTGTTTCTTTTTTCGGAAAGAGCGGGAATTGTTCCCCGACGGTGTGTCCGGGGTTCATCCCGCCCCAGCGTGCCATGTCGAACCGTTCCGGTTTTTCCGCAAGATTGAGTTGTTTGTAAATGGAAAGGGCGGTATCCGGTATAAATGGATAAAGCAAAACGGCAAGGATACGAATTGTTTCCACAAGTGTATAAAGGATTTCGTCAAGTCTTGCCGCCTTTGATGGGTCTTTTGCTATTTTGAACGGCGTTGTATGGTCAATGTATTGGTTTGCGCGCGTGATAATGTCCCAGATTGTAATGAGGGCATCCTGAAGTTTATATTGTCCGAGGAGTTCCCTGATTTTTTCAACGTTCTTCATTGTCTCNTGTTCGAGGTCGTTTGAACGATTCGGGACAATACCGTTCCTGTAACGTTTTAGCATCGAGAGTGTGCGGTTGACGAGATTGCCCAGACCATTTGCAAGTTCGGCATTATATCGCGAGGCAAAACCGGCGTCTGTCCAGTTGCCGTCAGGACCGATATCAAGTTCCCTGACGACGTAATAGCGGAATGCATCGCATCCCCATTCATCAATCACTGCTACCGGATTGACTACGTTTCCGGTGCTTTTACTCATCTTTTGGTAATCTTTTTGCCACCAGCCATGGACAAGTATTTGTTTAGGCAGAGGGAGTCCCATTGCCTTGAGCATAATAGGCCAGTAAACCGCATGGAATTTGATGATGTCTTTGCCAATTACATGGGCGTCTGCAGGCCAGAGTTCGAGTCCGGCTCCGGGATTTTCGTTCGGAAGATTTGCAGCTTTAAGCACNGTTTCGTCGCCATGCGCTGCTGGGCATGTGATGTAGTTTGAAAGCGCGTCGAACCAGACGTATGTGACAAAGTTAGTATCAAACGGCAACGGTATTCCCCAGTTCAGACGGTTAACCGGACGGCTTATGCAGAGGTCTTCGAGGACGTTGTTTTTCAGAAAACCGAGGACTTCATTTTTGCGGTATTCGGGATAGACGAATTCCGGATGCGATTCGATGTAATCAATCAACCATTGCTGGTGCGGGCTTAGCCTGAAGTAATAGTTATCTTCCTCAAGTTCAATGACTTCGCCGTAAGACGGATCGAATGTGCCATCGGGACGGCGGTCTTTTTCGGTCAAAAACGTTTCTTCTTTTGTGGAGTAAAAACCTTTGTAGGCTGCTTTATAGAAATGCCCTTCTTTATAAAGTTTATTGAGAAAGGCNGACACAACTTTTTTGTGGCGTTCTTCGGTAGTGCGGATGAAATCGTCATTCGAAAGGTTNAGTTTTCTGGCGAAGTTTTTCCAGATTTCAGCGAGTTCNTCGCAATATTCCTTTGGNGATTTGCCTTCGGCATGAGCGGCTTGCTGGACTTTCTGACCGTGTTCATCTGTGCCAGTCAGATAAAAGACTTCCCTCCCCAGACTGCGTTGGGATCGCGCTATAACATCTGTGATAACCTTTTCGTACGCGTGTCCCAGATGGGGCTCTCCGTTTACATAATCAATAGCCGTTGTGATATAAAATCTTTTGCTCATTGCGTTATAAGTTTGCATTATTTTACAACCATGTTGCAAGCGTGAAAGAAGGCAAGCCCCTTACGGGGAAAAGGTTGCCGGTTTCACCCTGAAAATCAATTATTGAATCTACGCATGAGTGGCTGGATTATTAAGCGCAGAGAGCAGCGTCCCAGTCTTTCCAAACAGGGTCATAGCCAAGGCTACGGATTTTTTCCGCTACTTCTGCCGGTGACCTGTTGTCGGCGATTAAAAACTGCTGTTCAGGGTTGCCGTTTACATTTGCCTCGTCAAAGATTATAGCGCCTTTTGTTTTATGGAGTTTATTCCTGCCGGCTCCTGTATATCCGCCGGGTTCGGTATGACTACCGGCGCTCATAAGCGTTATCCCAAGCGGGATAAGCCCGTCCCTGAGCCAAGCCGGTTCGCGTGTGCTTAGTACAAGTCCGGCATCGGGAAGCATTATGCGATAGGCGCAGATTAACTGCACAAGTTCGCCGTCTTTCATCTGAACAGGGGGTTGAAAAGCGCCTGCGCATGGACGAAGCCGCGGAACAGAGATTGTGACATACGATTTCCAGCAGTGTTTGAGGAGGTATGCAGCATGGGCTGCAACACAAATTGCCTCATACCGCCAATCGCCAAGACCGTATAGCGCGCCATCCCCAGACGACGGAATCCTGCAGCATAAGCGCGTTCAGGGGTTTCGAGTCTGAAATCAAAATTACGTTTAGGTCCGCTCAGATGCATTTTGGCGTAGAGTTCCCTGTCGTAGGTCTCCTGATATAGCACAAGTCCTTCGGCGCCAGCGCGGACAAGTTTACGGTAATCTTCTATTCCAAGTGTGCCAACTTCAAGCGATACGGACGGAACTTCTTCATGAACGCGGCGGACGCATTCTTCAAGATAATCCACAGGGACAAATTTCGGATGCTCGCCTGCGACAAGCAAAATGTTCCTGAATCCTTGTCTTTTAAGTTCGCGCGCTTCCTGCATAACTTCATCCACTGTAAGCGTTACCCGCAGAATGTCGTTTTCCCGCGAAAAACCACAGTATTTGCAGCTATTTATACATTCATTAGAAAGATAAATTGGGGCAAAAAGTCGTATAACCCTGCCGAACCTCTGAAGGGTGATGGCGTGAGCCATCTGCGCCATTTTTTCCATGTATTTAACTGCCGCCGGCGAGATTAAATTAACAAAATCAGACAGAGACAACCTTTCTTTCTTAAGGGTCTTCTCGACATCCTGCGGGGTTGCGTCGAGAGACCTTTTGACCAGCTCTTTAACCGGAAGAGCATTTAGTTCATGAACAAAACTCATTGAAATAATTTATAGCAAAAATTAATTTTTTCCAGCATCGCCCGAGATTCTATTACTGGCATGTGCAGACCGGATAGCGGTCGCCGTAAACGTTATCCACTCTGCCGACCGATGTCCAGAATTTATAGTCATATAGCCAGCTTGCTGGGAATGCGGCTTGCTCGCGAGTGTATGGGCGGTTCCAGTTTTCGGATGCAATCATGTCTGCAGTGTGAGGCGCGTTTTTGAGCAGATTATTTTTTGCGTCAACACTGCCAGATTCGATCTCCATGATTTCCCTGTGTATCGAAATCATTGCCTCGCAAAAGCGGTCGAGTTCGGATTTTGGTTCGCTTTCTGTGGGCTCGACCATGACTGTTGCCGGCACAGGCCAGGAGATTGTAGGCGCGTGGAAACCATAGTCCATCAGTCGTTTTGCCACGTCCTCAACAGTAACAACTTTATAATTGCGCATATCGAGGATACACTCGTGGGCAACAAATCCGCCCTTGCCTGTGTAGAGTGTGGGATAATATTGCCGCAGACGCGCTGCTATGTAGTTTGCATTGAGGATAGCGACCTTTGACGCCATAGCGATACCTTTGCTGCCTAGCGCGGCTATATAAAAGTATGGAATAACAAGGATAAGCGCGCTACCGTAAGCCGAACCGGAAACCGCATGATTCTTGAACCCCTGAGGTCCTTTTAGCGGATGTTCGGGCAAAAACGGCGTAAGGTGTTTCGCCACACAAACAGGACCGGCGCCGGGTCCGCCTCCCCCATGAGGGATGCTGAATGTCTTATGCAGGTTAAGATGGCAGACATCGGCTCCGATATCCGCAGGTCTGCACAGACCAGCAAGCGCGTTCATGTTAGCGCCATCCATGTACACAAGACCGCCGTTTTCATGAATAATTTTGCATATTTCGACAATTGATTCTTCAAATACGCCATGCGTGGATGGATAAGTAACCATAAGCGCCGCAAGGTCGTCTTTATGCTCTGTGGCTTTCTGACGAAGGTCGGAAACGTCAATATTACCGTTTTTGTCGCACGCAACCGAAACCACAGTGAATCCCGCCATTGCTGCGCTTGCCGGGTTTGTGCCATGGGCAGATTGCGGGATTAAGCATACCTTACGACGTGCCTCGCCTCTGCTTTCGTGATAAGCTCTGATTGTGAGCAGCCCCGTGTATTCGCCCTGCGAACCTGCCGTCGGCTGAAACGAAATTCCGTCAAAGCCGGTTATCTTCAGCAACCAATCCCCGAGTTCATTTATCAGTTCTTTGTAGCCTGCGGTCTGTTCTTCTGGCGCGTACGGGTGAATCTTGCAAAACTCGCGCCATGTAATTGGCAGCATGCCGGATGCAGGATTTAATTTCATCGTGCATGAACCAAGGGGAATCATGGATGCTGTCAGGGAAAGGTCGCGCGATTCAAGTTTCCGTATATACCGCAGCATAGCGGTCTCGGAATGATAGGAGTTAAATACTGGATGTGTCAGGAATTCTGACTGACGGATTAAATCGGATGGTATTGAAGGCTGCAAGTTACGCAAAGTCAGAGCGCCGTCAGATTTCACGTCAACGCCGTTATTATAAATTTTAAGAAGCAATCTGACATCTTCAGGCGTTGTGGTTTCATCCAGCGAGATGCAGGTTGTTGATGAATCGATTACGCGGATATTAACTTGATTATCGCGGGCTATTTTACTGATTTGCGCTGCAGTCAATGGACCAGACCGGATGCAAAGTGTATCGAAGAAATGATGGTGCGCAATTGTATANCCGAGTTTTTCAAGACCATTTGCAAGTGTTACTGCAAGCGAGTGAATTCTTTCCGCAATTTTTTTCAATCCTTGCGGNCCGTGATAAATCGCATACATTGCCGCAANGATTGCCGGCAGAGACTGCGCCGTGCAGATGTTGCTTGTNGCTTTTTCGCGGCGGATATGTTGTTCGCGTGTTCCGAGGGCAAGACGCAATGCNGGTTTACCGCGNGAATCTTTTGATATTCCTACGAGTCTGCCGGGCATTTGGCGCTTGAACGCGTCGCGTGTGGCTAAATAACCCGCATGCGGTCCGCCAAACCCCATCGGCAATCCAAACCTTTGGGCACTGCCAACGACAATATCAGCGCCGAGTTCGCCAGGAGGTTTAATAAGGGTTAATGCGAGCAAGTCTGCGCAAAACACAACCAGAACCCCTTTTTGATGGGCTTCGGCAACAAGACTTTCGTAATTTCTCACTGCGCCGTTGGTTGCGGGATACTGTAAAAGGATGCCGAAAACCGAGTCGTCTAATTTCATATTCTCGGGCTCTGTTACAAGAAGGTCTATGCCGGTGGCTTTTGCATGACCTTTCAGGACAGAGATGTTCTGCGGATGACAATCCGCGGCAGCAATAAATTTGTTTGCGCTCGGATTTTTCTTTAATCTGTGGCACATACGCATTGCCTCTGCGCAGGAAGTCGCTTCGTCAAGCAGCGACGCATTGGCAATTTCCATCCCTGTCAGGCTGGCAATCATCGTTTGGAACATGAGGAGCGCTTCGAGTCTCCCTTGCGAAATTTCCGCCTGATAAGGCGTGTATTGAGTGTACCAGCCCGGATTTTCGAGAATGTTTCGCTGTATAACGGCTGGTGTATGGCAATCGTAGTAGCCCATCCCGATGTATGATTTATAAACCTTATTTTTTGAGGCAATCTGACGCAGTTTTTCCAGAACCTGATTTTCGTCCATCGGGGGCGGAAGTTGAATGTCACCTTTGAAGCGGATTGCCTCTGGAATGGCGCGGTCAATCAATTCGTCAAGGTCTTTTACGCCAATGTAATTTGCCATTTCGCGGATTTCATTTTCGCGGGGACCTATGTGCCGCCACAAAAACGAACCAGACCCGTTTTCTTTATAATCAACAAATTCATTCATAAGCTTTTCAATTAGGTAATAAAAAAATCCAAAAACAAACCTTCCTTATTCTAAAACAAAAAAGTCATTCGGGCAATTTGCCGTAATTTTTTATTTGCAGACGACTTCCGGTTCGATTTCGTTTAAATCTCTGACTAGCCAGTCGGGGTTATGGGTTTTAAGTTGGTCGGTTAAATTGCCGCCGGTTCCGACAGCAATGACTCGCGCTCCGATTGCTCGGGCGCAATTGATATCATGAATTGTGTCTCCGACGACAATCACTTGATTACCATCGAGTTTTTCTCCCAACACCCTGCATGCGCGTTGATAGGCAATGCGAGCGATTTCGTTTCGGTCTTCGGAGTCATCCGCGAAAGCCCCGATTTCAAACTCATGCCAGATACCGAAATGGCGGAGTTTAATTTCTGCCCCGAGACGGATGTTGCCTGTAAGCAGACCAATCAACGGCGGCGGCGAGAGTTTTTTAGCCTTGTTTATAAACTCAATCACTCCGGCGCATACGCCGCCGTTGCTGTGTTTTATCATCTCATAAAGCCAGAAGACGTAAGCGGCGAAAAAGTTTTCGATGTCTTCTTTTGTTGGATTATGGTTATTAAGTCTGAAATATTCCTTTGCAAGGCTTATATCTGTCCTGCCTGCAAAGGAGATTTTTCCTGTTGTATCCGGAAATTTAAAAAGACTATGAAACGCTTTCGCAAACGCCTGAACGCCAACGCCACGCGTTCGGATAAGCGTTCCATCAACATCGAATAAGATTGCGCGAACCATTAATTGAGTTGATTACAGGAACTCGCGCGGGTCTGTGATTTTTCCTGTGAGCGCGCTTGCCGCAACTGTCATCGGCGATGCAAGGAACACCTGACTCTCTTTGTGTCCCATTCTGCCTGGGAAATTCCGGTTTGTTGTGCTAATGCATTTAAGCGGTGCATTCATTCTGCCGAAGGTGTCCACAGGTCCGCCAAGACATGCTGCGCAACCCGCATTTTCGGTCATTCGCACGCCTGCATCCACAAGGATTTGCCAGATTGTTTTATCGCCCCAATATGTTGACTGGAGTTCGCGGACAACCTCCGGCGTAGCTGGGACGCCAAAGGTGTCAATCACAACCTTCCTGCCACGGATAATCCGGGCAAACTCAAGGAAATCGGTAATCTTACCGCCTGTGCATGAACCAATGTAAGCGCGGTCAAGTTTAATATGACCGAGTTCCTTTGCAAATTTGCGACGGCTCGGATCCGGATGACATGCAACAATTGGTTCAAGTTTTGAAAGGTCAATCACCATTTCAAAAACAAATTGCTCTTTTCTATCGCGTTCAACCGGCTCGTAAGTAGTCTTTGTTCCGTTAAGTTTTGTGCGGTAATCNACGTACTCCTGTGTGCGACCATCAAATTCGAAGATGCCGTTTTTGCCACCGGCTTCGATAGCCATGTTTGCGATGGTCATCCGTTCTTCCATTGAAAGCGAGGCAACGCCCGGACCGTCGAATTGCATTGCCTTATATGTGGCGCCGTCAAAACCGATTTCGCCGATTATGTGCAGGATGACATCCTTAGCCATCACGCCGGGGGGCAGAGCGCCTTCGAGTCTGAAATGCATGGTTGGNGGCACCTTAATCAGGAGTTTGCCTGTGCCCATCACAAAACCGGCGTCGGTGTTGCCGATACCTGTGGCAAATTCATTGAATGCGCCAGCGGTGCAGGTGTGTGAGTCTGTGCCGAAGAGAACCTCGCCTGGGCGGGTGTGACCTTTCTGGGGAAGGGCGGAGTGGCAAACGCCGGCATAGCGCGAGCCATACTGGCGCCTGAATTCGCCCTTCGACGGGTCAAATACCCACTTCCCGTTAGGGTCGTCAATGACATCGTAAAAATATTTCAGCCCCTGTTCGCGTGCAAACTCGCGAAGGATATCGACGTTTCTGTTCGATTTGGAATCGGTGGTAAAAATATAATGGTCGGGAATTATGACGACTTTTTCCCTGTCCCAGACCTTAGCGTTTGGACCGAACTCGCGTTTAAAAACGCCGATTGTGCCGGGTCCGCAAACATCATGAGTCATCAGAATGTCTGCGTTTACCCAGATATTGTCGCCGGCGCTTACACGCTTTTTCCCGGACGCTCTCGCCAGTATTTTTTCTGTTAAAGTCATAATTAAACTAATAATTTATCAGAATTTTTAAAAAATTCATCAAAAGTTTAATAAACCATGCCGAATATTTGCGATAAAATTTTAACCTCAGAGAATGGGAAAGATTAAAATATATTTAACANTTTATATTTAACCACAGAGGACANTATATTTAACCCCAAGCAACCCAAAGAGGTATAGAGATGGAAGAAAAAGAATTTTGAACTGATTTTNACAAGATTTANAAGGTTATCGTGAGCTTGTTTATTTCTGTTTTTGCCTTTTTAATCCTATCTATCCTGCCTATCCCTGTAAGTTTACAACATTCATTTTTCTCTATGTCTNTCTATNTTTTCTGTGGTTTAAAAATTATTCATCCTTCCTATTTCTGTTTAAATACTTNTAAAAGAAAATCCGTCAAAAATAGAAAATCTAATAAAATCACAAAAATCCGCTGACAAATATTGATAAAATATTAACCTAATATTATGAAAAAGCGATTATCAACAGCGTTTGTTACAGGCATTTTGCTGGTTCAACTCGGTATTCCGGCTGCGGATAAACCAGACCAGTCAGAGGCTAAACCTGCCGATTCATCCAAACCAGTCAAGGTATTCATCCTTCTCGGTCAATCGAATATGCTCGGGATGGGAAAGATTAAAGGGGGAGATGGCTCGCTTGAGTATGCGGTAAAGGAAAAGAAAAAATATCCGTATCTTGTGGATGAATCCGGCAACTGGGTGGAACGCAAGGATGTCAGATACGTCCGCGTAATGCCGGGACGCAGCGGTGGTATGCAGGTGTTTAATAACGAATGGATAACCGTAGCCAAGTGCAAAACAATAGGACCGGAGTTTGGTATTGCCCATTATGTAGGCGATGCCATTGAGGAGCCGGTTTTATTGCTCAAGAGTTGCATCGGTAACCGCAGTCTCGGCTGGGATTTATTGCCGCCGGGCAGTGAACGGTTCATCGCCGAAGTTACAGAAAAAGACGGGAAAACCGTCAAAAAGGTGTTCGCCGGTTATAAAGACCGTCCGGATTCGTGGCTTATGGACCCCAACAAGGGAATGCAACAGAGCCGCCACCATGGCTCGATAAAAATGGCAAACCAATTGAGTGGTATGCTGGCAAACAATACGACGACGATGTCGCCAACGCAAAAAAGGTTCTCTCGGAACTTGACAAATATTTCCCCGGCGCAAAGGGTTACGAGATTGTGGGCTTCTTTTTCTGGCAGGGCGACAAAGACCGCTATAACGCCGTTCACGCTGCCCGTTACGAACAAAACCTCGTTCGCCTGATTAAACAACTTCGCAAGGATTTCAATGCGCCGAACGCAAAATTTGTCCTTGCCACGCTCGGACAGACCAAAAAAGGCGACAAGAGCAACATCAACGAGGCAAACATCCTCGAAGCCCAATTGGCTGTTGATGGCAACAGCGGCAAATATCCGGAGTTCAAGGGCAACGTGGCAACTGTCTATGCACATCCGCTCTCTCACGGAGGCGCCTCAAATAACCATTACAACGGCAATGCCGAAACCTATATGGACATCGGCGAAGCAATGGGAAAAGCAATGGTTGAANTGCTAAAAGGCTCAAAATAAAACCAGTCAGGTAAAATAGAGAAAATCAATTGTATAGTGCGATAACCCCAAATTATTGAGGTTGAATTTTAGTTGACAAAAAGTAATCCTCGAAAAGTTAAAGTCTTTCAGGATTTCTGAATTTGAAGGTCGGGTTAAACCCCAACCCTGCGCAAAATTTTTCTCTGTGCGACTCTGTGTTCTCTGTGGTTTTACTTTTTAATCCACCGCGCTTTTACTTTTTTGACTGGTTTTTTAAGCAATTCCCATCAGCTAAAAAGTTTTAAACAGTGAAAATTTTGTAATATGGATTGCCTTTTTCCATCACTTAAAAATTGACGTAGCAGGGGGGTCGGTGGACAATTGGAGCAGATAGCCTATGAATAGAAAACGTGTGAAGCAGGTTAGTCGTCGGGAGTTTTTAAGCATCGGGGCAAAGGTGGCAGGGGCGATGGCAATACCATCTATTATCCCGTCATCAGCGCTCGGTCTGAACGGAAGAGTTGCGCCAAGCGAGCGGATTGTTATGGCTGGCATCGGACTCGGCGGACGTGGCTTTTACGACCTGAGTGTTATGATTGCCCAGAGAGATGTTCAATGGGTGGCTGTCTGTGAAGTAACAAAGGCGCGACGGGAGGCGGCAAAAAGGTATGTCGACGAAAAATACGGAAACAAAGACTGTGCCGCATATAGCGATTTGCGTCAACTGCTTGCCGAACGAACAGATGTGGACGCTGTTTTGATTGCAACTGGCGACCGCTGGCACGCCCTTGCGTCTATCTGGGCAATGCGTGCCGGCAAAGATGTCTATTGCGAAAAACCGGCTTGCCTGACGATGGAGCAGGGGAGATTGGTTGTGGAGACTGCCCACCGTTACGGACGCGTTTATCAGACTGGTGCCCAGCGCCTGAGTGAACCGCACCACGTCTATGCAATTGAACTGGCTCGCTCTGGACGGCTCGGCAAAATTCATACTGTCTATGCCGATATTCGATGGCGCGACGGAAACCGTCACGACTGGCTGCCAGCCGAACCTGAACCGCCAAAGGATGAACTGGATTGGGATTTGTTCATCGGACCGTCGCCGTGGAGACCTTTCAACCGCGGCTACCTCAATGGCGGATGGTATCATTTTTACGACTTTGCCACCGATGTTGCAATGTGGGGCGCTCACACGGTCGCGCAGGCACTGGCGGGCATTGATATGACCAATGTTTCATTCATAGAGTTTGAGTATGCAGGACCGGATGCAACTATCGTAACTCACCTTTCTAACGGCATAAAGCTTGTCCTCTACCGGAAAAGTGGCTCTGTCTGGGAACCATGCGAATACTGGCACGGCGCGTGCGGAGAACGGTTTGACGGCACGGAAGGCTGGGCGGCAGCCGCAGATGGCTACGCAAAAACAGAGGTTTCGTCGCCTTCGCTTCTGGACGACTACCGCAAGTTGCTTTCCGAGTACACGACGCGGACGCAACGCCCGCTCGACCACGTCCGCGATTTTCTTGATTGCGTAAAATCGCGCAGACAACCCGTTGCAAATCCGGATGTGATGTATCAATCTATGTGCATCTGTCTTGCGGCTGACATCGTCGGGCAATTGAAGCGGAGTCTGAAATTTGACCTGCGCAAGATGGAGTTCGTCGGCGACGAAGAGGCTAACCGTCTCCGTTTCCGCGCTATGCGCGCGCCGTATATTGCCTGATTTTGCTGAAAATACGGATAAGAAACCGTTTTGGATGGATTTACCGTTCCCTGTAAAAGAAATGGAGCGGGTGAAGGGAATCGAACCCTCGTCTCAGGCTTGGGAAGCCCGCGTTCTACCATTGAACCACACCCGCGTATAATAAAAATCTGACAAATATTCTTAAAAATGCAAGTTAAAATTTAGGAACCGTTGCAAATCTATACGGCACCAATTTAAAAACCAGCAAAGGACTTTATTTATCAATATTATTAGGTATATTTATAAAATAATTTATGGATGTTTTGATAAAGGTTATTCCGGAGAATAAGACTGCGCAGGTAAGAGCCGGCGAGTTTATACTGGACGCAAGCGCGGAAGCAGGGGTAGTCCTGAATTCCGGATGTCTTAATTCAGTATGCGGGACGTGCGCCGTAGAGGTTGTCAGTGGGAACGAAAATTTATCACCAATCACAGATAAAGAACGCGCTGTTCTTGAAGAAAAAGGTTATGAACCGGGGAAATACCGCCTTGCCTGTTGCACAAAAATCCTTAAAGGCGAGGTTGTAATAAAATCAAATTATTAATTAAAAACTGGAGACTACAGACTCAGACTTAAAATTCAGGGGCAGTGTTTTAAAAGTATTCAATAAAATCTATTGTTCATCCGTTCAAAAAAATTTTCATCAACATTTAGTAGCTCCGCTTCATCCGCTATTACATGTTTTGCAATGGACCCTTGGCATAGGCTTCTGGGCGAAGCCGATATCAGTCAATCGTTTTACACGGTGTCCGAAACAAGATTTGCATATTTCATCTACGCCGCCTTCAATTTCCCATGTATCCACAACGGCAATGCCACGTTTAAGTTTAACCGCGTGTTCGAGAATTGATTCAAGAGTGTCTATGCTGATTCTGGAAAAATAACCGTTTTTTTCCAGAAATTCCATTGCGCCGTTTTTGGCGCGCGTAGGAATAAAAACAACCCGGTTAACCCCGCAATCAAAGGCGAACTTTGCGACTTCATTGCGAGTTCAACAAAATAATCCTGCGTGATAAATGGCGGATTTGCGAGGATAAAAGCGCGGACGTCAATACCGTGTTTTCTTAAGAAATTACATGCCCGTTCAAAATCCGCGCAATTCATCTTCTTATTAAGTAGCGCAAGAACACGGTCATCGGCAACCTCGAGTCCCATCCCGACTTCCAGTTTTGGTGGCTCGGATAATCCAGTTTCATCCACCGCTTTTTTCAGACACTCAAGAAAATCAAGGATACGATTCCCAACGAGTTTCGGATGGCACTCAACAATGACGCGGTCAAACCCGACAACACGTTGCGCAATCGTATAATATTCTTCGGGCGGAATTGAAGCGGCGTCAAAAAAACTTCCCGCGTTATAAAGTTTAATAATCCGTGTCGGATGATTTCTGATTTCCCGGGAAAATCCGGCATACCATGTCCGTTTTTTCAGCATTTCACAGGAATTACCGCTGAGGTAACCAAGGTTTTTATACACGAATTCAATCTGACGGGTTATTGAATTTTGCGGCAACGTAGATTCCCGTGTTCCACGCCAGAGGTCGCACATTACGCAAACCCACGGGCATTCACGCGCCTGCAAAATTATCGCAAGCGCCTTGCTCCCGAAGCCCGGGCTAATTACCTCTTCTTCCTCGAAATAATCCGACGGTTTATAATGAAAAGTTGTTTGCCGCACTCCATGCGGTCTGAGGCTTAAAATAAGTCTGGTTCGTTCGCTAACTTTTTCCGGATAAATCCGCGGATCAGGTTTTAAAATCGGGATTTCACCGCTCATGCATATAAATCCATAAACAACTTTCTGTAAGCCGTTTCCGAAGCCGGCAATCGCTGGCGAAGTCTCTGCGGATTAATGGCGCCGTACTGGAATCGCCGTTTGTTGAACACAGGCATATCGATACCTGTTATGGCTTTTACACCGCGGCTGATTATTTCGCCTTTCAATGCGTAGAGTTTTTCGACAGACATTCCGGTGAGTTTTTCGAATGGTATTCCTTCTGCCACTTCGATTACCGAAGGACGTGTGAATGGGCTGAACGTATTGAATCCGGTCAGGCGCGCCGGCGCGTATGTGCGGGTGTAACTACGACTTAAACCGCCACTATATGTGAGCGAGTGTTTCATTTTACCGACGCCCCAGCCTTCATGGTAGAGCATCAGATTTGTTACCACACTGCGGATTGTAAGTTCGGGGTTTTCCTCAATCGGATAGCTTTTAAGATTTTCATCTCCACCATCGCCATCCAACAGGTAACGCCAGTCCGGGTATCTGCGGCGGATTCCGCGGCACAACGCAAGCATCATTGCCGCGCATTCAACGTCGAGTACTTTATAATCCTCAATTGTCCTGACGGTTTCTACAGGGTCTAATTCATCGTATTTTGATTCAATTGGTTCGAGAAACATTTCAAGTCCAGTCTTACGAACAAACTCGGTTGCCTGAATATAGTCGGCTCCGTCTCCGAATGTGAGTGTAAATGCCTTTANCCTTGATGGGTTCATACCCATTTTAAGCATTGCGTGATATGTGCACAAAAACACTGCGCCACTGTCGAGCCCGCCGGAGAAACAAATCCCAATGGGTTCTTTTGAATCAATTCTCTTTAACCAGCCTGCAATTTCATCGGTGAGCGCGCCGATATACGCCCTGCCGATTTCGTCAACATCGGCAGACAATTTGTTTTTGATAGGTGTGAAGTATCGCCTGTAAACCGGGGCAGGATCCGGACAACCGACAAGATGAATTTCCACAACATAATGCGCCGGAACCATCCGCGTGTATGACGGGTGAAACTGATCGGCAAGTCCTTCGGATTTCAACCATTCATGGATGGTATCTATCCTTTCGGCGACAATTAAAACAGGACCGTCCTCTTTCTTTGCGAGGAAATAGCGCATNGGTCTGTCCATAGACCTTGCCATACGAACNATTTTATCCCTCTGCGCAATCAGGGCAAACGACCCCTCAATTTTAAGGACGTCTTCGGGGTTTTCGCTGAAGAGCAACTCGCGAGCCTCTTCAACTGTCATGTTATAAATGAAGTTTACATCCTGACCAAGTAGATCAACGACTTTACGGATTGTTCTTTTTTCGCTCATAGGTGATTGAAATGAATTTTATTTATCTGCTTGCCTGTGTAAAGCAAAAACGCCAGACGATTTCAAAATTATTTGGAAAAACAATCCTAAACCCAGTCTGGGGCAATGAAGATTTCTCGTTATAAAACAATTCCGGCTTGGTAAATTGAAAAAACGGCAAATTGTGGTTTATTTTAGTTAGAAGATGATTGCGCGGTTTGTAGCGCATGAATCTGAAGTTAAACATCCCCAACAAATACTGAATATGGCAAAAGCAAAGAAAACCGCGGAGACCCTCATAGACCAGCAATTCTCATACACAGCGCCAGGGGCGATGAGTGTCCTGCTCGTTGGTGATTTCACTCACTGGCAGGCAAATCCAATACCTTTAAAGAAACACCCTGACGGAGTGTGGCGGACGACAGTCAAACTTGCCCCTGGAACGTATCATTACCGTTTCATTGTTGATGGAGAATGGCGCGATGATCCAGAATGCACTCTGCGGGTGCCAAATCCGTTCGGTCAGGAAAATTGTGTAAGGGTCGTTACAGCGGAGAAGTCAAAATAAAATCCGCAGTTATTAAAAACGATGCGGTTTTATTATAGGATTGCCGTAATTGCCGCAGTCAGCTGCGGGTAATCTGCAACCCTGTGGTCGATAACTGGAATGATACAAAACGCGCCCTTGTGTTTGGCGGATTTTCATTTAGTGTTTTAACGATTCTGTTTGCAGCGTGTTCATCTTTTGCAAGCATCAGAAGGTATCCGCCCCCGCCTGCGCCAAGAAGTTTCGTGGCAAGCAGATAGTCATTAACACGGTCAATTATGCTCTGGATCTCCGGCGGATTTGTCCCCGAGTCGAGTTTCTGGTTTAGTATCCAGCTATTGTTAATGCCCTTTGCAAGCGCCTGATAGTCGCACTTTTCGAGGGCATCTGCCACAAGGTCAACATTTTCCCCGATTTCCTCAATACATCGCAGGTGAGAGGGCGAGTTCAGGAATATCCCGCGAACGATTTCCTGTAGAATGCTTTTAGCAAGCCTTGTAATACCCGTGTAATAAAGCAGTATAACACGGTTTGCATAAGCATGGCTGAAGAGGTGGTCAGGAAACCAGCGAAGGACAGGTTTCTGGACAATTCCCGGCGATGTTTCAATTAATTTAATTCCCCAGTAAATTGCGCCTGCTTGATCTTGCCAACCTCCACCGGTTGTGAGCATCTGTTCAAGGGCAAGGGTGCGGGTAAATAATGCGTTCTTGTCCCATTTCAATCCGCAAAGGTCGCTGAGCGTGGCGAGNANNGTTGCAGCGAGGATGCTGCTTGTGCCGAGACCGGAGCCTTTTGGAACAGCTGAGACCATCGAAATTTCTATTCCCCATCCAAAATCTTCGAGTTGCTCTTTTAGAGATGTATATTTGCCTGTAGCATGAAATCTGGGGAGGAATCCTGCGAGGGCAAGAGCGGCTTTTGCAAGCGCGAATTCGCTTCCCGGCTGGGCGAATGTGTCCAGTTTTTCGTAGGTGTGGATTTTCTCTTCGACTCCGAGGTCAATTGAGCGAACAACAAGTTCTTTGTTTTTAGAGAGTTTTGCGAANACCTGNATCGGCGGTTGTCCGTTCAGGTCAACTGCGAGGTTTATAACACGTCCGCCGTATTCCAAACAGTAAGGCGGTGTATCCGTCCAGCCACCAGCAAGGTCGAGCCGAACCGGACTACGAGCCCATACAATCTGGTCTTCCTGAACGCAGGGACGGGGATTTGCGGGGGAAAGTTGGGCGTCGCGGACAATCATCTCCCGCAACCTTGCAAAGGCATTTTTCTCGAAAAGTTCCCAGCCATTTTTCCCGCGGTGTCTTAAAACCGCCGAGCGAAACATCTGGTCATGAACTTCCTGGAGGGGTTCAAGTCCGCTCCACGAATCGAAAGTCAGTTCGGGCAATTCATAATCAGTTTCGGCAAAAATTTTTGCGGTGGATTCAAGGTCGAGTTTAAAGAACACGCTGTAGCGGTAGTTTTTCAGCATTGGCAGAAGACACGCCTTGCGTAGCGCATCCCGGTGCGAATAAAGCCGTCTTGTGTTCACGCGCATAAGTATATCCCGGCAGGAAAGGCGTTCGGCATTGAGCCAGAAATCTACAAACTCGCCAGAACGACTGTTCGCTGACGGATTTTCAAGATATAACCATTCAAGAAATTCAGAAGAGATTTCTTCCGGTTTTAAGACAGGGAACAGTTTTGCCTCGTAAATATCGAGCTCGGTGTTAACTCCGGCGGATTGCGGGTCAATGCCGCGTTTTCTGAACCAATCCGCAAATTCCCTGTTAATCCATGTTGTTGATGGATTGCTGATAGTTCCGCGGAATGCGTCGTTAAATCCGTAAATACGGACACAATATTTATCATCTCCAATCGGGACAAAGTCCATACAGACGCCGGCTTCGAGCCGTATATGCCATGAGTTTTTCGGCACCCCAGTAAAAACGTGGTTAAAACTCAATTTCCACGTGTTTGGTATGTGCGAATTTTCGACCCACAGGGTGTGGTTTTCTTCCAGTCGCAGAGGATATTCAAAACGCGCATTCTGAAGATACTGGTCTGGATGGCGTTTAGCGCCCATCAGACCGAGTTTTGTTTCGTCCAGTTCGAGATTCTGNATTTCAGAGACCGATTCAATCAACTGACGGCTTGAACCAAAATGATAAAATTCCGCCTGTGGGATGACGGCTATTGCGCAGGTGAGCCCGGATATTGCTGAGGCGCGGTTTACTGGGTTTGTCCCGATACACGAGCCGAAATCACCNTAAAGTTCGTATGGTTTCAGGTTCTCTTTTAAATCTCCATTTACTAACCACCCAGCAGACTCAAGAAGGACACGCGTTGCTTTTTCGTTCAGCAACCAGATTCCCGCATCGGCATAATAGAGGTATTCGATTGAAAGTTCTCGTATTTTGGCAGCGGTTGGTTTCTGAAGACTGAATGCGAGGGTGTTCGGGGTCTTTCGGGAACAGAAGAACACGCCAAAGTCTTTCGCCTTTTCCGGCGGCATCCGTATTCCGAGACAAACAACATCAGCCTGCGGCAACGGCGGTAGCCGTCCAGGAATCCGCACAAGCACGTCGCCGCTGACGATCATTACGCGAGCGGTTTCATCAGAGTAATTTAGAATTTTTTCGCATTCAGCTGACTGAAGGTCTAACAATGTCTGGTCGAGTCTTTGACCACGAGCCCAGCGGAAAACAGGTATAGGCGTCAGCGGTTTGCCGACCGCAGAGTATGCTGGTAAACGTCTGCTTAAACCGCCGCCATGAACAACCACCTTTCTGCTCTGGTTTAACCATGAAAAGAAATCGCTATCGCTGCCGCTCTTTTTCCAGCCTTCATAAAGGGCACGACAAGTTGCTCCGCCGGAACCGATGTGTCCTGAAGGCGGGTCTGAAACCGAAAGCCAACGGGGAGCCGGTTTTTTCTCAAGTTCAGAAAATGTTTCTGCCATCGCCCATGGCAGAGTTACCAGAAATTGCACTTTATCGTTCATGCGTTTTCACTAATCTCCTGCATTTTCGAAGTCCGGTGGCAGCAACAATTCACCATCTCCTGTTTGTTTTAAGAACATAGCCACAAAGCGTTTGCCTGCCAGTTTATTCCAATAAAATCAAAAATGATTATTGCAGAATAATATGCGGCGTCAATAAAAGAACAGTTAAACACCCCCTTAAATGGCACAAAAATATGACACAGATATTATCGAGGTTAATAACCCTGATGTAATTCAGAAATTTGCTTTGGTTGTTTTAACCGGATTGTTACTTTCTTTGATAAGTTCCCATTAATTCCGCCTGAGCAAGAATATGTCCCTGCATAGCTTTTAAGAGTTCGGCTTTCGTGGCGCGCGGTTTGAGGTTAAGAACAGTGTCCAGCGCGTATATCTTAAAGAAATACCGATGTGGTTTGCCGGGTGGCGGCATCGGACCACCATAGCCAACTCTTCCCCAGTCGTTTAGCCCCTGTTTTGAGCCATCCGGTAGCGTTTCCTTTGCCGGCACATTTTCCGGAAGTTTGGTTACATTTGCCGGTATATCATAGATAACCCAGTGAACCCACGTGCCCACCGGTGCATCAGGGTCATCGTTTATAATTGCAAAACTTTTCGTCCCTGCCGGTGGATTTGACCACTCAAGCGGAGGCGAGACGTCCTTGCCCTGTCCAGTGTATTTAACCGGTATCGGTTTGCCATTTTCAAATGCGCTGCTTTTTATCTGGAAACTCATAGGTTTATCTCCTTTCTGCGCAAAAACTGATGTCAGGAACACGAAACCGCCAAGCGCAATAACAAGCGTTTTAATAAACGCGTATCCTGCGGTATTCTTCATAAGTATATAGTAATCTTCACCTCCGTTGGGTAAATGTCAATATGGAAATTATGAAGGGTCATTTACCCGGCGACTGATAAATTGGTTCGCCGTAAAGTGTAAATGTGCCAGCCCTTGTTACTTTGATTTTGACCAGCGAACCGATGTCCTCCTGTTTTCCTTCATACACAACAATTTTGTTGCAGCGGGTGCGTCCGGTTAACCTGTCGGGGTTTTTACGGCTTGGACCTTCGACCAGTATTTCCACTTCCCTGCCGATATATCGGCCGTATCGTTCGGCGCCGATTCTGTTCATCAGGTTCAATAAAATCTGATGACGTTCCTCTTTGACCTGTTGAGGAATCTGGTCAGGCATTTCGGCTGCTTTAGTTCCCTGACGAGGGGAGTATTTGAAAATAAACGCCTGATCGAACCGCACCTGTTCGATTAAATCAACAGTCTGCTTAAAATCGTCTTCTGTTTCCCCCGGAAAACCCACAATTATATCTGTGCAAATACCAATCTCCGGTTTAACGGCGCGGAGTTTTTCTATGATTGAGAGGTATTTTTCGCGGGTGTGACCGCGTTTCATCAATTCAAGGATTCTGTTGCTGCCGCTTTGAATAGGGATGTGTGCGCTTTCGACGAGTTTTGGCAACCTCCCGTAAGCCTCAACAAGGTCGTCGCCATAGCCTTTGGGGTGAGGTGCGGTAAAACGAATTCTCTCAATACCATCTACTTCGTGCACTGCCTCAAGCAGTTGAACAAACGGGGATTTTCCATCTTTTACAGGAATTTCGCCCCTACCGTAACTTGTAACAATCTGACCAAGCAAAGTTATTTCTTTAACGCCTTTTTCGGCAAGTTCGCGGCATTCCCTGACAACGTCATCAATCGGACGGCAACGTTCTTTTCCGCGGGTGTATGGAACGATGCAGAATGTGCATCGCTGGTTGCAGCCCTGCATTATGCTCACAAACGCAGTAACAGCCTTTTGTCCACGACCATCAAGCAGATGTTCGCGAATTGCCATCTGGCTGTCTTTTTCCTCATCAATATCTATAATCTTCTCGCACCGTCCGGAGAGCAGATCGTCCAGATAATCCGCAACATGATGAAACTTCTGCGTTCCAATAACAAGGTCAACATCGGGCAGACGTTCAATCAGACTCTCACCGCGCGCCTGCGCCATGCACCCCATAAAACCGAGTATCACGTTCCGTTTTGATTTTCTCGCATCAGCAGCGAGGGCTCGCATTTTGCCGAGCGCCTTTTGTTCGGCGAGGTCTCTGACGCTGCACGTGTTCAGAAGGATGATATCAGCGGTCTCTTCCGATTCGGCAAGCGAATAACCGCGCGCTAAAAGTTGCGCGGCAACTGCTTCCGAGTCCCGCTCGTTCATCTGGCATCCATAAGTTTTAATGTAAACGCTCGGCATATCTTTTACGGCATACAATACACCGCTTTCTCAAAAATTTATAATAACACATAAATGTCCGATTTTAAAATGAAATCGGCGTCGCTGCAATCAATGCAATCAACAAACGTTATATGGAATAGTAAGATTAAACCCAATGTTGTATATGACTGGGAGAAGACTTACATGGTAATAATCTTCTGTCGATTTATGAGAGCGTCATAAAATTTTCTTCATAAAGTTTTCTTTTTCTTTGACGGCTTCTTTTTAGCAAATTTTCCAGCAGACGGGCAGAGTTCTTTAATCTCGCAGTTTTCGCAGTCTGGGTTGCGCGCATAACAGCGTCTGCGACCATGCCAGATTAACCAGTGGCTGAACATTATCCATTTGTCCTGTGGAACAAGTGCCATGAGGTCGAGTTCAATTTTTTCTGGATTTTTTTCTTTTGTCAGACCAAGCCGTTCTGCAAGTCTTGCCACATGGGTGTCAACAACAATGCCGCTGCTGATTCCGTATGCGTTTCCAAGCACGACATTTGCGGTTTTTCTGCCAACACCTGCAAGGCTGGTCAGTTCTTCCATTGTTTTTGGAACCTCGCCCCCGAATTTTTCGACAAGTGTTTTGCAGGCGGACTGGATTGCCTTTGCCTTTGTTTTATACATTCCTATTCTGCGGATATCGTTAGCAAACTCCTCCGGATTTGCATTCGCGTAATCCGCTGCTGTCTTATATTTTTTAAACAATTCTTCGGTGATAATATTAACCTGTTTATCTGTGCAGCGGGCAGAAAGTATCGTCGCAACGAGCAATTCAAGCGGATTTTTATAATTCAACTCGCAACGTGCGTTCGGGTATGTTTTTGCGAGTATATCGGTTATCTTATTAATCCGTTCTTTCAAATCAGATATTTTTTCATTGCGCATACGGTTTAACTATACAGGGAAAAACAAATTAAATCATGCGAAAATTAATCTCTAAAAGGGCTATTCCAAAAGTTTTTTTTGACAATATTGATTTTTTGATAAAAATTTAAGTTCATGCAAAACGAAAAACATATAAATAATTCAGGCATGACGTTGTCTCGTCGGAGTGTTGTTTTTCCGGTAATCTTTGCCGTCGCATTTTTATTCATATCGTTCAACGGTTTTTCCGCGGCGCCTCCGCCACCAACTAACTGGATAAAAGAAACTGCATGGAAAAGTATTTTTAACGGGAGAAATCTCGATGGCTGGACAGTAAAATGCAAGCCCGAAGACAAAGACAAAAAAATTTGGTTTGTTGAAAAAGGCGAAATTGTGGCTGACACCACTGCTTACAATAAGCATGACTACGTCTGGCTTGTGAGCAATCGCCCATATACAAATTTCATACTCCGCCTGCGTTTCAAGGCATACAAAGATAGCCCCGGCAATAGCGGTGTTCAGATCTGGAGCCGTTACGACGATAAAGCCTTCTGGATGCACGGTCCTCAGGTTGACATTAATCCGCCGCAACCATGGAGAACCGGCATGATTTGGGATGAAACTAAGGGTGTTCAGCGCTGGATCTGCCCNAACCTTCCCGCCGGCAAATGGGTTGATGAGTCAATGGCTAACAAGGATATGAAGTTCTTTTACAGCGATGAAGGGGAAGGCTGGAATGACCTTGGCATTGTCGCAAGAGANGGAAAAATAAGAGTTACACTTAACGGGACCATCATAAATGACTGCGATTGCTCGGAGATTCTTAATGACAGTATTCACAAATCGCAGGGAGTGGGTTCATCAGGCGTCATCGCGCTTCAGGTGCATGCCAACGACAAATTAAAAATACGGTTCAAGGATATCCGTATAGTAGAAATCTACTAATTCAGTTACAGATTTTTACGGTTTGNTTTTTGCGGTTTGAATCCGAAACCTTTATCTATTTATGGAANCCGCGGATAANGAATTGAAATCGGTTTTTTCTCATTCAATCCGGTTGCGTGTCAGATACAGCGAGACCGACCAGATGGGGACTTTTTACAACGCCCGCGCTTTTGAGTGGTTTGAATGCGGACGCACCGAACTTCTGCGCGCAGCAGGGCTTACTTACGCCGAATTAGAATCACTTGGTTATTTTTTACCTGTAGTTGAGGCATACGCCAAATATCTGGGGAGGGCAAAATACGACGACCTTCTCGAAGTCCGCACATCTATGTTTCCTCATGGTAGGTCTCTTGTAAAGATGCAGGTCGATATTATTCACGCAGAGACAGNAAAACCTGTGGTTTCNGGCTATACTATCCATGCGTTCACAAATAAAGAAGGTCGTCCAGTAAANCCCCCTGCAATTTTTTACGAAAAGTTTAATATCAAACATTAATTGCAAAATCTGTGCCAGAATTTGATTAAAAATTTTTTTCTTAATTTCATATTTACTTAATCGGGTTCAGTGATAACATTTTTTCACGGCTGAACGATGAAGAAGATCGAAGCGATAATCAAACCGTTCAAACTTGACGATGTAAAGGAAGCCCTCACTGCGCTTGGCATTGAGGGTATGACTGTTATTGAAGTAAAGGGCTTCGGTCAGCAGAAGGGACATACTGAGATTTACCGCGGCAGCGAATATACAATCGATTTTCTGCCAAAAATAAAAATTGAAGTTGTGGTCCCGGATTCTCTGGTAAATTCCGCAATTGATGCNATTCTGAAATCCGCAAAAACAGGAAAAATCGGCGACGGGAAGATATTCGTTTTACCTGTCGAAAATGCCTTCAGAATCAGAACCGGAGAATCAGGAGAACAGGCAGTCTGAAGTTAATTTTTAGTTTAATACCAATTTAGAGATATAAAAAATGAAAACACCTTTAGAAGTCATCGAATTCGCAAAATCAAAGAACGTCCGGATGGTGGACATCAAGTTTGTTGACACCTTCGGCATTTGGCAACACTTCACG
>JGI24721J26819_10000954_pt1 | contig 32302 bp, 33 predicted proteins | sample YelNatPaOPGAMG01_FD_26819 | JGI IMG/M metagenome (IMG submission 26819) | reverse complement strand
TTTTTTGGAAAGGGAATTACAGCTACTGTAATAAAAGATAAACAATAAACATAGGGGGTATTTAGATTTTTTGAAAAAGCTTGATACAAATTATTCTCAAGAAGAATCTGAAATGGTAATATTCATGATGATATTTGAGCCTTTAAGTTCTCTTACTTACTCGAATATTCTCAAAAGCAAACTAGCTCCAATTAAAAAGGTAAAAACTCTTCTTATATAATTTTAAAGTAAATGTTATAGCTATTAAAATAATCTCTCATTATGAACCACCAAACCCTGCAGACCTGATATTTGAGATCATTCCTAAAGATATAGTAGAGTCTCAGTAAGCATATGTTGATATCATTTCTGGTGCATAAAGAACCTCTTATTGTATTATCACGGCAGTAGTAGATACTCTCAGCAAGGCATAGATTGAAAATACTGGATCCACACAAAATTAAAAATCACATAGTCTACTCAAAATTAAGAGGATTTAGCAGTCCATTTTTGCTTTTTAACACGACCATGGCCGTTCAAATTTTTCCATGCTCAGTAAATACTCTGCAAAACTTCGCTTTTTAAACTCAATGTTATCAATCCGCAAAACAGGGAAAATGCTTGCTATACTGTTTGTAATAAAGCATTCATCCATGTCCTTAATATCTTCTACTCTCAAATAAGCTTTTTTTACCTTATACCCTAACTCCTCTGATACCCGTATCACCTGTTTTCTGATAATGCCAGGAAGCAAACCGCACAAAATGTGAGGTGTATAAATCACTTTATCTTTTCTAAAAAAAATATTAGCAAATGATGCTTCGCATATAAAACCATCTTGATTAAGAAAAAGAGAGCTATCAAATCCTTTTCTCTTGGCTCTTAATTCTTCAATCAAATTGATACCTATATTTGAAATTTTTATGTAGTTAAGTATATTAGTCTTATCCTTTTTTGTCCGTGCGATTTTTAGCTCAACACCTTTTTGGAAAAGGGCTTTGCTATATCTTACTTCCTTTAGTTCTAAAATTAAATTACCATCAAGATATAAAATTCTTACCCCACCATAATCTTTCCTACAGCAGGCTATATACCTCTCTAAGGTTTCCTTAAACTTTTCAAACTCCAAATCAAATCCAAGTCCAAGTATCCAAAAAGCCCTTTTAAATCTCATGAAATGGTCATACAAAAAATGCGNACCCTTTTTATCAAAATAAATTGTCTCAAAAGGAAACAAACCAAANACATATGAATTAAATAATTCTTCCAAATTTTAAACCTCNTTCTCAGACAAATGTAAAATGATTTATCCCTAAAATTTCAAGAAATGGTCTTCCTTTGTAGATTGTCTCCCACCACTCATCCTCTTCTTGAGAGTCCCATACAATGCCACCGCCAACACTAAAGTATGCTGTGTCACCTTCTACAACAAGTGTTCTGATTGCAATGTTAAAATCCATGTTGAAATTGTTTGAGATATAACCAATAGAACCGCAGTATATTCCTCGCGGACACTTCTCAAGCTCCTTTATAATCTTTATAGCATTTAGCTTTGGTGCACCTGTTATTGAACCGCCAGGAAAGGTTGCTTCAATTATCCTTTTCAAATCTACACCCCTTAAAAGATTTCCTTTTATTGTTGAGACAAGATGAAAAACTGTTGAATATTTCTCAACATCAAAGAGTTTTTTAACTTTAATTGACTCTGGAATACATATCTTGGCAAAATCATTTCTCTCAAGGTCAACAATCATCAAAAGCTCTGACCTGCACTTTATATTGTTATATAATTCATCTTTCAAAGCTCTGTCTTCTTCTGGTGTTTTTCCGCGCTTAGATGTACCTTTTATTGGTCTGGTTATGATAGTATCCCCTCTTTTTCTCAAAAAAGTTCAGGCGATGTTGATATTATTGATGCTTGTGGAAGCTTTATATATGCATGGTAACAACCATAGTTTCTTTTTCTGAGGTCAAAATACAAAAAGTCAGGATCAAATACGCCTTTTGCAAAAAAACGCTGTGAAAGGTTTACCTGGTAAACATCACCTTCGTAAATATAGTCTTTTATTCTTTTCACTGCCTGCATGTATTCTGACTTTTCAAAGTTGCACCAAGCTCTTTCAACCTCAGACTTTTTAAAGCTTGGCAGAGCAAAGTTTTCACTTTTTAGTATTATTTCAAATTCCCTTGCCAAGGTTTTGGATGTAAAAGAAGCATATGTTCTTTTTTCAAAGTGGTCAATGACTATAAAATCTTCAAAATATCCAAAATATGCTTTGGGTACATAAGAGGTATCTTTTTTCCTTTCAACTTCAAAAAGGTCAACACCAAATATAAACTTCCTTGGGCTTTAAAAACAAAAAGGAATATCTTCCATCCTTTCTGCTCAGCATACTGCTCTCAAGCAAAACTGAAAAATTTGTTTTCAGATAACAAAAAATCAAAAATGGGTCAGGTACTATGTTATAAACTAAAATCTGCACTTTTAATTCTCACCCTTTTAAAAAATTTTTAAGCATCAAAAGTCCATGCTGAGTTGCAATTGATTCAGGATGAAACTGAACACCATCTATTTTAAACCTTTTGTGTCTTATACCCATAATCTCTCCCTCTTGCGACGTTGCTGTGACGGTAAGTTGTGAAGTATCGATATCATCTATTACGAGAGAGTGATATCGCACAACGCGCAGAGGATTTTTAAGGTTTTCAAATACACCTTTTTTGTCATAGAATATGGTATCTACAATCCCGTGCATAGNTCTTTTTGCTTTTTTAGTTTTGCTCCAAAGAACTTACCAATTGCTTAATGTCCAAGACATACACCAAGAATATTTTTTGACTCTTTAAACCTATCTATGATTTCAAACAAAATCCTATCATCAAAAGGCCTTCCTGGTACAGGAGAAACAACAATGTGACTTGGGTTTAACTTGTAAATATCTTCTATAGTGAGCTTGTCACGATTTATCACGATAGTAGTGGTCTTTAGTCTCAAAAAATAGTTGTAGATATTATACGTAAATGAATCAAGATTGTCTATAATCAAAACCTTCATTGTAAAAAACGCCTTCATCAGTTTGCCAGAGATTATCTTTGATATTTTTTTTGTGATACTTTATATCAAAAAAGTACATTCTTGCACTTTCTATTATTATACTATAAATTGCAAAGACATATATCAACATTATTTTGCTATATTCTGTTAAAATTGAGCTACTAATAAATCTCAAAAAATTATTTTACTTACTTAAAAATTTAGAAAGGGTCAAAAAGATAAAATGGAAAAATAAAAGGTCTATTTTACATATTTCAAAACTAACCCCAAGTATAATATGCCTGATAATCTCGAAAACCTTGTAAAAAAGCAGAGATTGAAACAATCGATTTTAAAAACGAGTCTTTCTATCAAAGTCCACTTTGGTGAATCTGGAAATCTTGTTTATATAAGACAAAACTATGTTGCAAGGATGGTAAAAATCTTTATAAAAAGTCTTTTGTTTCAGATTCAAATACACTTTATACAGATCAAAGAAGGAAAGTTTTGGACTACTTAAAAGCATTTTACGAAAATGGTTTTAACTTGCTTGTGCTTTTGGATACCTCGTGATGATTCAGATGATCTGAAAGGGACAGAGTACAGAGAGACTGATGTAAAACTCAAACATACGCAAAAAAGCAAAGATTAGTTCTGCTATTGCAGATGTTGAAATTATAATCTTAATGAATCATTTTAAGGGCCATGAGAAGACTGGTTTTGGCGGTGCTATAAAAAAGCATTGATATAGGTTCTGCTTTGCGTAGTAGGATAAATTTTTTTGCACTCATCCTCAAAGTCTCTTATAAAGCTCTCAAAATGCGTAGGTTTTGGAATTTATGTAAAAACCTGTGCAAAGCATGCTATTCCACTCAATGAGAAGAAAGTTGTTATTGATTATAAAGANTGTGTTGGAGGCGGTCAGTGTATTGCTGTGTGTCAGTTTTNNGNANTGACATTCAAATGTGATGAGACAGTATCAATTGCAAGTGAGAAGATTTCTGAGTATACTTATGAAGTGTTCAAAGACAAGCCTTTTTTTCAAATAAACTTTATAATGTAAATATCTCTTGACTGCAGCTTCTGTTCACACAATGATATTTCTGTTACATTTGACAAGACATGGGTTAATCTTGTAAATAGTACAACCTATGTGCTATTAGGCCCTACTTTTGAAAAAAGTAAAAACTACAAAAGTTAATGGAAAACTTGACAGGTTCAAGAGCTTTCATCCTGAAACAGATTAGAGAGTTGCACTAAAGCATGCGCAGGATATTGGACTGGGAAAATTTAGAATATAAGCTTGTGAAAGTATAAATATCTTCAATTCGGAATTTGGAGTTAAATAAAGGAAGAGAAGTAAGTAGAGAATAACTAGACAATATAGGAATATAGTATTAAGATAATTTTTAAGAATAATATTTCAGATTTCGTTATATGGTAATAAATAAAAAAGACAAAAAGAGAGTATTAGAAGCTATTAGAAAAGGTGTGATAGGTACAATGGATTTAAGCTTTCTTAATTTGATAGATGCAATAATTTTTAATATGGAACGAGGGAGTATAATTTATGAAAAAAATTATTGATTTATTGGGAATAACCTTAGGGGCTTTTTTAATAGCTTTAAGTATAGATGTATTTTTGGCTCCTAACAAACTTGTAGGTGGGGGAGTTAGCGGAATAGCTATTATCCTATACTATATTTTTAAATCTCCTGTTGGTATTACAATGCTTCTTTTAAACATACCCATATTTATATTGGGTATTAAGATACTTGGTTCTTCTTTTGGTTTTAAAACCTTGTATGGAACTTTTATGTTATCTTTTTTTGTAGATCTACTTAATCTTTTTAAATTGCCAATTATAAAGGATCCAATAATTGCAACAGTTTATGGTGGTATATTGGGAGGATTAGGGCTTGGTATAGTATTTAAATATGGGGGATCTACTGGTGGAACAGATATTTTAGCCCAAGTATTTTCTCATTTTTCTGGATTAAATCTGGGACAATCGTTGTTAATAATAGATGGGATTATAGTACTTTCCGCAGGTTTTATTTTTGACTTTGTTTTAGCCTTATATGCTCTTCTCGTTATTTTTATCCAAGGATATTCCATAGATTTAGTACAGCAAGGATTATCATATACTAAAGCTGCTCTTATTTTCTCGGATAGACCAAGGGATATTGGAGAAAAAATTCTCAAAGAATTAGGTAGGGGAGTTACAGTTTTTTATGGTATGGGATTATATACTGAGAAAGAGAGAGAAATTTTATATTGTGTAGTAAGTCAATCAGAAGTTGGTAGATTAAAGGAAATAATTCATAAAAATGATCCAAAAGCTTTTGTTGTAATAACACCAGCTCATGAAGTATTAGGGGAGGGATTTAAATCTTTTAAACAATGAAAAGGGAAATAATACTTGCATCTAATTCTCCGAGAAGAAGNGAACTTCTTAAGAGTTTAGGTGTTGATTTTAAAATTTTTCCAGTAGAGGTAGAAGAAATAGAAGGTAAAAAAGGGATTTCGCCTGTAGAATTGGTAAAGAAAAATGCTTTAATGAAGGCACAAAAAGCAGCAGAATTATGTCAAAATGAATATAATTTAATTATTTCTGCTGATACGATTGTGGTATTAGACGGAGAAATTATTGGTAAACCGAAAGATGAAAAAGATGCTATAAGAATTCTTAAGAAGCTAAGAGGTAAATATCATTATGTTTTTACTGGTATAGCTGTATGGGTAACTCCTGAAAATGTACATTATGTTTCTTCCGTTAGAAGCAAGGTAAAAATGAGAGATTATTCGGATAAGGAGATAGAAAGATATGTTGCAACAGGCGAACCTATTGATAAAGCTGGTGCTTATGGAATTCAAGGTAAAGGAGCATTGTTAATTGAAAAAATAGAAGGTGATTACTATAATATAGTGGGATTACCATTGGTTAGATTGAATTATCTTCTTAATAAGTTTGGATATGATCTTTTATAAAAATTAAAAGGAAGAAGGAGGACTTATGGCTTTGAATTTTTTAGCAGGAATTTTTTCTAAAGATTTAGGTATTGATTTGGGAACTGCAAATACAGTTGTATATGTAAGAGGAAAAGGAATAGTTATTTTTGAACCATCTATGGTGGCAATAAGAAGAAGTGATAAGAAGGTTGTTGCGGTTGGTGAGGAGGCAAAGAAAATGCTTGGAAGGACTCCTGAAGAGATTGTTACTATAAGGCCATTAAAAGATGGGGTCATAGCAGATTTTGATGCTGCAGAAAAGATGATTAGATACTTTATAGAAAAGGTTCACAATAAAAGAGATTTTTTAGTAAGTCCTCGAATGGTCATAGGTATACCATCGGGAACTACACCTGTGGAGCGTAGAGCTGTTTTAGATACTGCATATTCTGCTGGTGCAAGAGATGTTTTACTTGTTACAGAGCCTATTGCTAGTGCATTAGGTGCTGATCTTCCAATATGGGAACCCTCTGGTAATATTATTGTAGATATTGGAGGAGGAACTACTGAAATAGCTGTTATTTCCTTAGGAGGAATAGTGGTTAGCACCTCTATAAAGGTAGCAGGAGATGAGATGGATGAGGCTATTGTTCATTATATAAGGAAAAAATACAATCTTTTTATAGGAGAAAGGACTGCGGAAGAGATAAAGATTAATCTTGGAAATGCTGATTTTGGAGAAGAAAATAAAACCTATATGGAAGTTAAAGGAAGGGATTTNCTTACTGGAGTNCCNCGTAATATAGAGATTAATTCCGCAGAAGTNAGAGAAGCTTTAAAGGATACCATTGATATGATTGTAGAAGCAATTAGAGATACCTTAGAGAAAACCCCTCCAGAACTTGCAGCAGATATCATGGACAAAGGTATAGTTTTAGCAGGTGGGGGTGCTCTCTTGAGAGGTCTTGATTCATATATATCGGAACAAATAGGGGTTGCAACTATTGTTGCAGAAGAGCCTTTACTTTGTGTAGTAAAAGGAACAGGAAAAATTATTGAAGAATTTGATAAATATAAACAGGTGCTTGCTTCAGTTAAAGAGAATTATTAAGAAGTATTTTTAAATGGATAAACANAGAATTAAATGGCGNTTGGCATTTTTGGTACTGCTACTCTCTATTCTTCTTTGGGAGAGTGGATACTTAGAAATTTGGGCAACCAATCTTCAAAAAGCATTTTCTAATATAGTTGATGACATAGAGAATTTTCTTAATGAGTGGAAAAGTCTTTTTACTTTAACTGAAAATTTGCAAAAGGAAATAGAGACCTTGAGGAACGAAAATTTTGAGTTATATAAGGAAAATTTGAGGCTTAAAATAATTTTAGAAAATCTAAGACAGAAAGAAGAGACAGCAATTTGGATAAAAGAACTGGAAGAGAAAAATTTTTCATTAGTATATGCTAACATTATTGGAAGAGATCCTGTAAAGTGGAATCTTGAATTTAAGATAGATAAGGGAGAAGAAGATGGTATCAAAAAGGGTATGGCAGTACTTTATAAGGACCAGATAGTTGGAAAAATTTATAAAACAGGAAAAAATTATTCAATAGTGAAGACAATTTATGATCCAAATACAGTAATGGGAGTAATGATTTGGGAGACAAAAGATCATGGAATAGTTAAAGGAGCCTTTGATCATATAGAAATGGCTTATATATTTTCAGATCATGGTATTAANACTAATCATAGTGTAATAACTTCAGGAATTGATGAATATATACCCTTTGGTTTAAAGGTAGGATATATTTCTCAGTTAGAAGAAAAGAATGTTTTAGCTTTTACAAGAATAAAAGTATATCCACAGGTTGATTTGTCAAATATGGAGGGGGTTGCAGTTTGTCTGAAATTTTAATCTTTTTAAGTTCTTTAATTTTAGCTTTTTTACAGACAAAAATTACATTTTTAGGATTTCATCCGGATTTAGTTTTAATTTTTTTTGTTTTTCTTCTTTTTAAAAGTTTATATTTCCAAGGAATATCCATAATTTTATCCTTTTCTCTAAAGGTTTTTTCTACCATTCCTTTCTATTTATTTCTGATTTATTGGGTTATTATCGAAATTATAGTAAGAATGTGGAGAAATAGTTTCATCTCTATTCATAAAAGTAGTGCCTTCTTTTTAATAATTGGTCTTAGTACCTTTTCATTTTTGTTTTGGAACTTTGGCTATAATTTCTGTTTGAATTATGTAATAGATTTCCTGAGATATATATCATCCAATCTTATATTTTTTGTTCCTTTTTACTTTTTTATTCCTGAAATTTATTCTGCTGAAAAAGAATGAAGAATCATGAAATTTTCCTCAAAAGAATAACAGAAATAGCTATTTTATTAATCATATTGAGACTTTTCTATCTCCAGATATATAAGGGAGATTTTTATCAAGATCTTGCCCAAAGAAACTATATGAAATCAGTAATTCTTCCCGCTCCTCGAGGTATCATATATGATAGAAATGGAGTTATTTTAGCCGAGAATAAGATAAAATATTCACTATATTTAATCCCTCCTTACAAATATGAGAAAGAAAAAGTAAGGAGATTAAGCAATATTATAAAGATGAAGGAGGAGGATATCGAAAAATTATATAAGAAAATTTCGCTCTTTTATCCCGCGGTGATTTTAAAAAATAATTTAGATATAAAGGAGATCTTACTTTTAGAAGAGAATAGAGATGATCTACCACCATTTTCTATAAATATTGAGTTTGAAAGATATTATCCTTTTGGAACATTAGCCTCTCATGTAATAGGATACATGGGGGAGGTAAGTAAAGAAGAACTGGAAGATGAGGAATGTGATTATTCTTTGGGAGAAAAATCAGGGAAATATGGAGTAGAATCATTCTATGAAAAATATTTAAGGGGTAAGAAAGGATTTAGAGGAATACTGTTGCATGCTTCAAATACTGAAAAGGTTACTGTTGGGCAAAAGGATCCTGAACCTGGTAAATCATTAATATTAAGTTTAGATCTGAACCTTCAGAAGATTGTTGAAGAGGCCTTAGGGGAGGAAAGAGGTTGTGTTATTGTGTCTCGAGCAGATACTGGAGAGATTTTATCTATGGCAAGTCATCCTGCTTTTGATCCTAATAAATTTATAACTGGTTTTACAAAAGATGAATGGAATAATCTTATTAATGATATTAATAAACCATTAAATAATAAGGCTATTTCGGCTTTATATCCACCAGGTTCAATTTTTAAATTGATAGTTGCTCTTTCTGCCTTAGAGAATAAAAGGATCTCACCAAATGATACTTTTTATTGTTCAGGAGAATTTCACTTAGGAGGATATTCTTATAAATGTTGGAAAAAAGGTGGACATGGAAGAATTAATTTTATAGATGGAATAGCCCAATCTTGTAATATAGTCTTTTACAATGTAGGATTAAAGGTAGGAGAAGATCAGATTTTCAAATATGCAAAAGATTTTATGTTAGATTCTAAGGTGGGTATAGATCTACCTGGAGAGGTAAAAGGTTTTATTCCATCTAAGGAATGGAAAGAAAAAACTTTTAAAGAACCTTGGTATCCTGGAGATACAGTAAATCTTTCCATTGGTCAAGGTTTTGTATTGGTAACTCCTTTAGAGATACATGCCATGATGAGTATGATTGCTACAGAGGGGATATTGGTTAAACCTCATGTTGTAAAAGGAATAGTAACTGAGAGTGGTATAGAAGAAGTTAAGCCAGAGGTTATTAAAGAAGTAAAAATAAATAAAGCAAATTGGGAAATATTAAAAGAGGGAATGAAAAAAGTAGTGGAGGAAGGAACAGGAATAGCTGTAAAATTTCCAGGTGTGGAAATATTTGGAAAAACTGGAACAGCCGAAAACCCACATGGAGAAAGCCATGCTTGGTTTTCCTCTTACTTTAGGATTAACAATGTTCCTTATGTGGTGACTGTTTTTGTTGAGCATGGTAAAAGTGGAGGTGGTAGAGCAGCCCCAATAGCAAGAAAGATAATTGAATATATGATAAAGGGGGGTTCAAATATTGAGTAATATCTCAATAAAAGGGGATTTGAGAGAAGGTATAAAGATGGTAGTCAATCCATCTTTATCTTGGGATGAAATTAAAAACCTTATAATCGATGAGATCAAGAATAAAGAAAAGTTTTTTAAAGGTGTAAATATTTATATAGACTTCCAGGGAAGAGAAATCGATAATACAGAGTGGGAGGAACTGCAAAAACAAATTTATGAAAATTATGGTATAATGCTAAATAAGGACTTGCCTAAGATAAGGATTCCTTCCTCCAATATTGCAAAGATTATTATTGGTCCTATAAGAAGTGGTAAACTTGTTAGTTCAAAAGAAAATCTTTTAATTATAGGAGATGTAAATTCGGGAGCTGAAATAATTTGTAATAAGAGTGTTTTTGTTTTAGGAAAGATTAGGGGTTCTATATGGGCAGGATATGAAAATAATGATAAAGCTATTATATTTGCTTTGGGACTTGAGCCTGAGAAGATTCAAATTGGCTCTTATATTTTTGATTTGCCCAAAGCAAAGCATAGAAAGGCAGGTTATTTTTTGTATATAGAAGATGGGAAATTTAAAATTGATACATATTAAATTAGGGGGTAAAGAAAGATGGGTAAATCTATAGTAATAACTTCAGGGAAGGGTGGTGTTGGTAAGACTACTGCAGTGGCTAACATTGGTACTGGTCTTGCTATGAGGGGACTTAAGGTTGCTCTTGTAGATACAGATATAGGACTTAGAAATTTAGATCTTCTTTTAGGTTTGGAAAATAGAATAGTGTACAACATTGTGGATGTGGTGGAAGGAAAATGTAGTCTGAAACAGGCTTTAGTTAAGGATAAAAGATTAAATAATCTTTATCTGTTACCTGCTGCCCAAACAAAAGAGAAGGAAGCTGTTTCTATTGATCAGATGAAAGAGGTGATAAATGACCTTAAGATAGAGTTTGATTATGTAATAATAGATTCTCCAGCTGGTATAGAGCATGGATTTAAGAGTGCTATATCAGGGGCTGATGAGGCTATAGTTATTACAACTCCTGAAGTTTCATCAGTTAGAGATGCAGATAGAGTTATTGGTCTTTTAGAAGCTTATGGACTTAGAGATCCGAGACTTATCGTTAACAGGGTAAGGTTTGATATGGTAAGAAATGGTGAAATGCTTGGGGTTGATGATTTGTTGGATATTCTCTCTATAGAACTTTTAGGAATTATTCCAGAAGATGAAAATTTAATAATAAGTGTAAACAAAGGAGAACCTATCATTTATTCAGGAAATAAATATAAATCCGCTTTAGCCTTTAATTTAATAGTGAAGAGACTTTTAGGAGAAGATGTATCATGGGATGAGCTTGAAAAATCTGAAAGTTTCATAGAAAAGATTTTTAAGATATTTAAGGGGTAAAAAGGGGAGGGGTTAAGATGATTATAACTAATATATGGGGAAAAAAAATGTCTTCTAAAGAAATTGCAAAAGAAAGACTTCAAGTTATTCTTGTCTATGATAGGGCGAAAATTGAGCCTAAAATGATAGAAAGCTTAAAAGAAGATTTAATTAAAGCGGTATCTAAATATCTCACTTTTGAACCTGATAATATGAGAATTGAATTATCCCAGGAGGATAACAAATCTATTTTAAGAATTGATATACCATTAAAAGAATAGATTTTTAGGAGAGGTAAGGATTATGGATTTTCTTAAAGATTTAAGTGAGGAGCAATTATCCGCAGTTTTAGAGGTGGATAATCCTTTACTGATACTTGCAGGGGCTGGAAGTGGTAAAACAAGGGTAATAACGTACAAAATAGCTTATCTCATATCTCAAAAATATGCAAAATCTGAAAACATTGTGGCTTTAACTTTTACGAATAAAGCAGCTGGTGAGATGAAAAATAGAATAAAAAAATTGATATTACCAGAAGATGCTGAAAAAGTTTGGGCTGGAACTTTTCATGGGTTTGGATTATATCTTTTAAAAACCTATGGAAAAAGATTTGGCTTTCCGAGCAATTTTGTGATATATGATGAAGATGCCCAAGAAGAAGTTATTAAAGAGATACTTAAGGATATTGCAAGGGATGACGACTATAACTCTAAGGATATTAAAGATAAAATCTCTCGCTTAAAGGATAAGCTAATAACTCCTGAAGATTTTCAGTCCATGATTTCTAATAATTTTGATGAGATAGTATTAGAAATCTATAGAAAATATGAGAATTATTTGAGGAAAAATAATGCTGTCGATTTTGCAGATCTTCTTATTTATTCTATTAAATTGTTGCAAGAAAATTCTGCTTTAAAGGGTTATATCCAAGATAAATTAGAATATGTTTTAGTTGATGAATATCAAGATACTAATAGAGCACAGTACGAACTTTTTAAAATTCTTGTAGAAGAGAAGAAAAAGTTTTCTGTGGTAGGAGATGACGATCAAAGTATATATAGTTGGAGAGGGGCTGATTATCAAAATATTTTTAGATTGGAGAAAGACTTTAAAAATTTAAAGATAATATTTTTAACCAAAAATTTTAGATCAACACAACAAATTCTTGATATAGCAAATGCTTTAATAGTAAATAATGATAAAAGATATCCTAAAAAATTATGGAGCGATATAAAGAATGGAAACCATCCTATACTTTTTAGGGCTATAAATGAAGAGGATGAAGCAAATTTTGTGGTAAGGCAAATAAAAATAGAGCTTTTAAAAGGCAAAAATCTTTCTGAAATTGCAGTTTTATATAGAACAAATAGACAATCAAGAGTGTTTGAAGAAGCCTTTATTAGGTCTAATCTTCCATATAAAGTAATAGGGGGAATAAGTTTTTTTGATAGGAAAGAAGTTAAAGATTTAGTTGCATATCTAAATATCTTATATGATCCCAATGATATTATAAGTTTAAAGAGGATAATTAATGTACCTAAAAGAGGCATTGGTGAGGTTACTTATAATTTGATAAAAGAATATTATAACAAGGGCTATTCTTTATTGGAAGCAGTTAAGGAAGTATCAAAGATAAAGAAAGAGGTAAAAAGCTTTTTAGATATTTGGAGTTATTTATTAGAGATAAAAGATAAGATCAATATTGAAGAACTTATAGAGACTATTATTGATAAAACTGGCTATATGAAAGAAATAGAGAAGTATGATAGAGATACTTTAGAGGCAAAAAAAGAAAATCTTTTAGAATTAATTGAGTTTAGTAGAAAGTTTTCTGAAAATAATGATTTAGGAGAATTTCTATCTCATCTTACTTTAAGTAGCAGTAAGATAGAAGATTCTCTTGAAAGTGATAAGATTTCTCTTATTACTCTGCACAGTGTAAAAGGATTGGAATTTGATGTTGTGTTTCTTGTTGGTCTAGAAGAAGGTATACTTCCTCATTATAATGCTACTACAAGAGAGGAAATAGAAGAAGAGAGAAGATTGTGTTATGTGGGTATAACGAGAGCTAAAGAGAAATTATATATGTCTTATGCTTCAAAAAGATATAATAGATATCAAGAACCATCTCGATTTGTAGAGGAAATTTCTCATCTTCTAAATGTGAAAAAATAAGTATTTTATGGTATAATAAATACCGCAAGTCGGGGCGTAGCGCAGGGGAAGCGCGTCCGTTTGGGGTGCGGAAGGTCGCTGGTTCGAGTCCAGTCGCCCCGACCATCTTATTATGCGGGGCGTAGCGCAGTTGGCTAGCGCGCCTGCTTCGGGAGTAGGAGGTCGCTGGTTCAAGTCCAGTCGCCCCGACCATTTTAGTTGTTTATGAAGAAGTACTTTCATGCTTATATTTCAGGAGTGGTTCAAGGAGTTGGTTATAGATATTTTGCCTATAAATGGGCAAAGCGTCTTGGTATTTTAGGTTATGTAAGAAATTTAAATGATGGAAGAGTGGAAGTAGAAGCTGTAGGAGAAGAAGAAGCATTAAAACTTTTTTTGGAAAAATTAAAAGAAGGTCCATTAGGAGCAATAGTGGAAAAGATTGATGTGGTTTGGAGTAATGAAAGTATAAATAATTTTACTGATTTTGAGATAAGATGAAAGGGACTGTGAAAAATTATAGATGGTATGTAGATACAGTTGCAGAAGATCAGTTACATTGCTATATGGTAGAGGAAGTTTTAGTAGATGTTGTTTCCTCTTACCAAAAGATTCAAATCATTAAAAATCCAACTTATGGTAAATGTATAATAATAGACGGAAAAATGCAATCTGCAGAAAAAGACGAATTTATATATCATGAAAGCCTTATTCATCCTTCTATGATATTGCACCCTAACCCTTATAAAATATTAGTTATTGGAGCAGGAGAAGGGGCTACCCTTAGAGAGCTTTTAAAATATAATAATGTGGAAATTGTTGCAGTTGAAATCGACCCCGAAGTAATTGAGTTTTCTGAAAAGTACTTATGGGAATGGCATCAAGGTTCTTTTAAAAATGAGAAAGTTAAATTAATATTGCAAGATGGATGGGAATTTGTTAAGAGTACAACAGATAAATTTGATATTGTGGTTTTAGATCTACCTGAGCCATATCCTGATACTCCTGCTTACCGATTATATTTACCGGAATTTTATTTTATGGTTTGGAATGTATTAAATGATAATGGTATAGTAGTAACACAAGGAGATACAACACAGTTAGGGCAAGAATATAGACATTTTTGGATAAGGGATAATTTAAAGAAAGTATTCTCTAATTCATATTCATACCAAACTTTTATTCCTTCTTTTGATAGTAGTTGGGGATTTTTAATTGGTTTTAAGGATGAAAATATCTCACCATTTTTACCAAAGGATGAGATTAATCAACGGATAAAGGTAAGAATTCATGGAGAATTAAAATTTTACGATGGGGATACCCATTTGTCTTTATTTTATATTCCTAAATATTTAAGAAGTTGAATTGACTTTGGATTTTAAAGACACTGACTTATTCAAACAAAAAAGAGAAAATTTAGTAGAGATATTAAAGAATGAAGGGATAAAATCTCCTGAAGTTCTTTATGCTATTAAAAAAATTCCAAGACATCTTTTTGTACCCCAAGAGTATATTGATTTTGCTTACGAGAATGAGGCATTACCGATAGGTTTTGGGCAAACCATATCCCAGCCTTATATAGTAGCACTAATGACAGAAGCCTTGGAACTTACCAAAAAAGAAAGAGTTTTAGAGATAGGTACAGGATCTGGTTATCAAACAGCAATATTGGCTGAACTTTCTAAAGAAGTATACACAATTGAGAGGATTAAAGAACTCTCAGAGAAAGCCCAAAAAATTTTAAAATTTTTAGGTTATACTAATATATATTTTAAAGTGGGAGATGGTACTTTAGGTTGGGAAGAAAAAGCGCCTTTTGATAGAATTATTGTGACAGCTGCATCTTATGATGTTCCTCTTCCTCTATGGGAGCAGTTAGAGGAGGGAGGGATTATGGTTATTCCTATAGGAGGAAGAGATTTTCAATATTTATATAAGATTATTAAAAAAGATAGCAAAATGCTAAAGGAAAATCTTGGAGGTGTGAGATTTGTGCANTTGAAAGGAGAGTTTGGATGGAAGGATTAGATAAAGTAAGAANTTTAAATGAATTATTACAAGAAGCAGAAAGATGTAGAAATTGTCNATTATGGAGTGAAAGAACTAATTTGGTTTTTGGTGAAGGAAATCCTGATGCTGTTATTATGTTTGTTGGTGAAGCACCTGGTTTCCATGAAGATCAACAGGGTAGGCCTTTTGTGGGAACCGCAGGAAAACTTTTAACTGAGCTTATTGAATCCTTAGGTTTGAAAAGAGAAGATGTATATATAGCAAATGTTTTAAAATGTAGACCACCTAATAATAGGGATCCTCTCCCAGAAGAAATAAATGCTTGTTATCCTTTTTTAAAAAAACAGATAGAAATAATTAATCCACGAATATTATGTGCTTTGGGAAGACATGCTGCTTATGTATTATTAGGGCATACGGTGAATATGAACACGTCTCATGGTAAATACTATCAAGTTGATGGGAGATTTGTATTTGTAACGTATCATCCCGCTGCAGCTTTATATCATGGGAAGCTTCTTGATGGAATTAAAAAAGATTTTTCCGAACTTAAAAAATTATATGATGAAATTATACAACAAAAAGAAGAACAAAATAAAAGGGAAGAAAAAGAACAGCTTTCCTTTTGGTAAAAATAATTTTTTGAAAGGAGAGGATTTATAATGGACAAAGATTCTATCCTCAAGGGATTAGATGGATTTTCTAAGCTTGCAAAGCAGGATCTTCTCATGAGTGTAAATACCGAAAATCCAGATTATTGGAAAAAAAATGCTGAGGCAAGACATAGTAAGTATAAAGAGCTTTATAAAAGTATAGAAGAAAAGGGATTAGAAGAAACGATAAAATTGGCTATTGAGGAATATAAGAGTTTAATAACTGATGAAAATGATCCTGAATTAAGAGGAAAAAAAAGGGCATTAGAGAGTTTTTTTATACTCTTAGGTTTAGATCCATCTCAGTTATAATATAAAAATTAATATTTTATTTAAAACTTGGTGATATGTATGGGATTTGTACATCTCCATGTACATTCGGAGTATAGTTTGCTTGATGGGGCATGTAAGCTTGATGAATTAGTAGAACAAGCTGTTAATTTTAATATGCCTGCTGTTGCTTTAACAGATCATGGTGTAATGTATGGTGTTATTGATTTTTATAAAATAGCAAAAGAGAAGGGAATTAAACCTATAATTGGTTGTGAGGTATATGTAACTCCAGATTCACGTTTTGAGAAAAAAGGTCAAAGAGGAGATCTTTTTCATTTAATTCTTCTTGCTAAGGATTTCGAGGGTTATAAAAATTTAACTAAATTAGTAAGCTTATCTTTTATAGAGGGCTTTTATTATAAACCAAGAGTTGATAAGGAACTTCTTAGAGAATATTCAAAAGGATTAATAGCTCTTACAAGTTGCCTTGCTGGAGAGATTCCTACCTACATTCTTAACAATAGAATAGACAAGGCAAAAGAAGCTATAAGAGAGTATTTGGATATATTTGGGGGAGATTTCTATTTGGAACTTCAAGATAACGGTTTAGAAGAACAAAAATATGTTAATGAAAGGTTAATCGGATTGTCTAAGGAATTTAACATTCCTCTTGTAGCTACCAATGATGTGCACTATTTAAATAAAGAAGATGCTGAGATTCATGATATCCTCTTGTGTATTCAAACAGGATCTAAATTAAACGACAAAGATAGGTTAAGGTTTAAAACAGATGAGTTTTATTTTAAATCAGAAGAAGAGATGTCTAAGATTTTTGGAAATATACCTGAAGCTTTAGAAAACACGATAAAAATCGCAGAAAAATGTAATTTAGAACTACCTTTAAACAAGGTCATCTTACCAGTGTTTGAGGTACCTGAAGGAGAAACATTAGATTCTTACTTTGAAAGACTTTGCTGGGAAGGTGCAAGAAAAAGATTTGGAGATAATATTCCAAATCATATTAAAGAAAGATTAGAGTACGAAATCTCAGTAATAAAGCAGATGGGATTTTCTGGATATTTCTTAATTGTGCAGGATTTTGTAAGATATGCAAAGAATAAAGGAATTCCGGTAGGCCCTGGAAGAGGTTCTGCTGCAGGTTCTTTAGTTTCCTATGTTTTAGGGATTACAAATATTGAACCAACGAGATGGGGATTGATATTTGAAAGATTTTTAAATCCTGAGAGAATCACAATGCCTGATATTGATATTGATTTTTGTTTTGAAAGAAGAGAAGAAGTTATTGATTATGTAAGAAATAAATATGGAAAAGAACATGTGGCTCAGATTATCACTTTTGGTACTATGGCAGCTCGTGCATCTGTAAGGGATGTAGGTAGAGTTTTAAATGTCCCTTATAACGAAGTAGATAGGATTGCAAAATTGATTCCTCCAAACAGTAGTATCGAAGAAGCTTTGCAAAGTTCACAGGAATTACAAAATCTTGTAGAAAATAATGCTCAAGCCAAGAAGATCATTGATATTGCCAAAAGAATTGAAGGGCAAGCAAGGCATGCCTCAATACATGCTGCGGGTATAGTTATTTCTAAGGATCCACTAATGGAGTATGTGCCTCTTCAAGTAATGAATAGTAGTGAAGTTGTAACTCAATTTCCTATGACAAATTTAGAAGAACTTGGACTATTAAAGATGGATTTTCTTGGATTGAGAACTCTTACTGTAATTTATGATACTTTAAAAAAGATAAAAGAAAATTATGGGATTGACATAGATATAGATAATTTACCATTAGATGATCCTAAGGTTTATGAACTATTGCAGAAAGGTGAAACAATAGGAGTCTTTCAATTAGAAAGTAGAGGAATGAGAAATCTTTTAAGAGAAATAAAACCAGAAAAATTTGAAGACTTAATTGCAGTATTAGCTTTATATAGACCTGGTCCTTTAGGAAGATTAGAAAGTTATATAAAAAGAAAAAGAGGAGAGGAAAAAGTAGAATATATGCATCCTTCTTTAGAACCTATTCTTTCTGAAACTTATGGCGTAATTATATACCAAGAACAGGTTATGGAGATAGCTCACAGATTGGCAGGATTTTCATTGGGACAAGCCGATGTTTTAAGAAGGGCTATGGGTAAAAAGAAACCTGAGGTTATGGAAGAACAAAGGGAAATATTTGTTAAAGGTGCAAAGGAAAGAGGTATTCCAGAAGAGGTGGCAAAGGATATTTTTGAAGATATGGCAAAATTTGCAGAATATGGTTTTAATAAATCTCATAGTGCAGCTTATGCCTATGTATCTTATCAAACTGCATATCTTAAAGTCTATTATCCGAAGGAATTTATGTCATCCTTATTAACAAGTGTAAGAAATAATACTTCAAAATTAAGTAAATATATAGCAGAAGCCAAAAGAATGGGTATAAAAATTCTTCCCCCAGATATTAATGAAAGTATGGTGTATTTTACAGTAACAAATGAAGGAATAAGATTTGGACTTTCTGCTGTAAAAAATGTAGGTGAAGGAGTTGCTATAGCGATTGTAAATGAGAGAGAAAATGGTAAATTTAAGTCTATTTTAGATTTTGTTAAAAGATTAAATTCTCGAGTGATTAATAAAAGGGCTTTAGAAAGTTTGATAAAAAGTGGTGCTTTTGATAGCTTTGAATTAAGTAGAAAATCTTTACTTGAAAATATTGATAAGCTTTTAGATTCGGTACAATCGTCTAAAAAGTTGCCAGTAACTCAAGCGTCTTTAATAGATACTGTGGAATTAATTAAAGATCCAGTAATAATGAATACTGAAGAATTTACTGTTGAAGAATTAATGGAGATGGAAAAAGAGATGCTCGGTCTTTATGTATCCTATGATCCTCAAGAAGAATTGAGAGAAATATCACAAAAACTCTTTGAAAATACTATTGATGAATTGGTAGATGTGGAATCTGGAAGTTGGATTATTGTGCCTGGAATTCTTAAAAATGTGAGAGAAATTTTAGATAGAAAAAATCAAAAAATGCTTTTTGCAACATTAGAAGATTACACAGGTGAAGCTGATATAACAGTTTTTTCTTCAGTTTATAACAAATTTAAGGATATTTTACAGGAAGGTAAGAGAGTTGTTGTAGGGGGTAGGTTAGAAGTAGATAAAGATGAAAATGAAGAAAAGGTAAAAATTATGGTAGAACAAGTAGATGAATTGGATGGAAATGTTCTTTTAATTAATTTAAATGCAAATAGAACATACGAGTTGATTTATAAAATTAGAGAGATATTAAAAAATAGAAAAGGATTAACGCCTGTGATAATAAAGCTTGATAACGAAAAAATTTTAATATCACCTGAATTTTGGATTAAGTGGAGTGAGGATATTAAAAAAGATTTAAATCAGTTAATTAAGTTTGGTATTACTTTTGAACTAAGACATATAAAAGACTTATAATTAGCTAAAATAGCTTTATATGGTAAAATAATCAAAAAATAAAATTTTAGGGAGGGGAAATGTTTAGGGATTTTTTAAAAAGAAATGAAAATAAGGACAAGTTTAGAGATATTCCTGATGGTTTATGGATTAAATGTCCTCAATGTTCTCAAATCATCTATTCTAAAGATTGGAATGAAAACCTAAAAGTATGTATAAAGTGTGGATATCATGATCAGTTAACTGCATACGAACGTATAGATCTTTTAATTGATGACGGTACTTTTGAGGAATTTGATACCCATATTTCACCTATAGATATACTCGGTTTTATAGACACAAAGCCCTATACCCAAAGAATAAAAGAGGCCCAAGAAGCTACTGGTTTAAAAGATGCTATTGTTGTTGGTAAAGGTGAGATTAATGGAATTCCTGTTTATATAATAGTGATGGATTTTAGATTTATTGGGGGCAGTATGGGATCAGTTGTGGGAGAAAAAGTGGTTAGAACTGTAGAGAGAGCATTGAAAGATAGAATACCTGTGGTTAGTGTGATATCCTCAGGGGGAGCGAGAATGCAAGAAGGACTTTTTTCTTTATTTCAAATGGCAAAAACAAGTGCTGCTATTGCAAGACTAAGTGATGCTAAAATACCATATATCAATGTATTAACACATCCATCAACCGCAGGTGTCTTGGCAAGTTTTGGTTCCTTAGGAGATGTAATTATTGCTGAACCAGGTGCACTAATAGGTTTTACAGGACCTCGTGTTATTGAACAAACAATAAAACAGAAACTTCCAGAGGGATTTCAAAGGTCAGAGTTTTTGTTGGAGCATGGTATGGTAGATTTGGTAGTTGAAAGGAAGAAACTTAAAAATACTTTATTTTTGATATTGAATCATCTTTGGAGGAAATCATGGAAAGAAAGTTAACGCCTTGGGAAAGAATACTTCTTGCAAGACACCCGAATCGTCCAACTTTTTCTGATTTTTTAGACGCTTTGTTTGATAATTTTATTGAATTACATGGGGATAGATTATATGGTGATGATCCTGCGATTATTACAGGATTAGGTACATTTAATGATGAAAGTGTGGTAGTTATAGGACAAGAGAAGGGAAAATCTGTACAAGAAAAGATGAAAAGAAATTTTGGTATGCCTCATCCTGAAGGATACAGAAAAGCTTTAAGAATTATGAAGATGGCTGAGAAATTTTCTTTACCTGTAATATCTTTTATTGATACAGCAGGGGCATATCCTGGTATAGGGGCTGAAGAGAGAGGCCAAGCTTGGGCAATAGCTCAAAATTTGAAAGAAATGTCTGTATTAAAAACTCCAATAATAGTAGTAGTTTTAAGTGAAGGTGGAAGTGGAGGTGCATTGGGAATAGGTGTTGGAGATTATATAATGATCCTTGAAAATGCCTACTATTCGGTGATATCCCCAGAAGGTTGTGCGTCAATTTTATTTAGAGATTCTTCTAAAGCTCCAGAGGCTGCTGAAGCTCTTAAAATTACTGCAGAAGATCTTTATAAGTTAGGTCTTGTTGATGAAATAATTCCAGAGCCTAATGGAGGTGCCCATCAGGATTTTGAAGGAACAATTAGTAATTTGAAATCAGCCTTGAAAAGAGTATTGAAAAAGTTGAAAGAGAAGGATGTAAAAATCTTATTAGAAGAAAGATGGTTAAAGTTAAGAAATTATGGAAGATTTTATGAGGAGGCAAAAGAAAAATGAAGATAGGGGTACTTACAAGCGGTGGAGATGCACCTGGAATGAATTCTGCAATTAGGGCTATTGTTAGATATGGATTATCTAAAAATTTAGAAATCATAGGAATTGAAAGGGGATATCAGGGTTTAATAGAAGGGGATTTTAGAAAGCTTGGGAGAGATGATGTGAGTGAGATTGTTCAAAGAGGTGGTACAATTTTACATACTGCTCGATCGAAAGATTTTGAAAAGGAGGAAGGTATTTTAAAAGCTATAGATAACATAAAGAATCAAAACATGGATGGTTTAATAGTAATTGGAGGAGAAGGATCTCTTAGAGGAGCTTTCGAACTATATAAGAGAGGTATAAAAGTAGTGGGAATTCCAGGAAGTATAGATAATGATATATGGGGAACTGATTTTTCAATAGGTTTTGATACTGCATGTAATAATGTTATTGATGCTATAAATAAAATAAGGGATACTGCTGCTGCTCATGAGAGAACTTTTGTTATAGAAGTTATGGGTAGGGAGTGTGGATATATTGCTTTTGTTGCTGGATTAGTTAGTGGTGCTGATATTGTACTTATTCCTGAGGTACCCATAGATTTTCCTTATATTGCAGAAAAATTAAAAGACAGACAAAAAAGGAATAAAAAACATAATATTATAGTGGTAGCAGAGGGAGTTGGAAGTGCTTATTTTATTGGAAAACAAATTGAGGATAGGATAGGTCTACCTACTCGTATTGTTGTTCTTGGACATATACAAAGAGGAGGATCCCCATCAGTATTAGATAGAACTATTGCAACTTTTATGGGTGTGGAAGCTATAAAAGTCCTCATGAATGGTTTTTCGGGAGTAATGATAGGGTGGCAAAACAATACTACTGTTTCTGTTCCTTTAGAGGATGTAGTAAATAATAAGAAAAGAGTACCTCCTGAATTGTATTGGGAGATGGAAAAGATATGGTAATATTGAAATTTGGTGCCGAAGGCCGGAGTCGAACCGGCACGGGTGTCTCCCACCCACCAGATTTTGAGTCTGGCGCGTCTGCCAATTCCGCCACTTCGGCACTTTTTATAAATATTACCTTTTAAAGCTACATTTTGTCAAGTATAAGGGAAGGAGAGAGAAGATGAAAAGACTTTTTTGTCCATGGAGAATAAAATATGTCACATCTGAAAAATCAAAAGATTGTATATTTTGTACAAAGCCTATAGAAAATAAAGATGAAGAGAATTACATATTATTAAGGGGTGAATATAATTTCATAATCCTAAATTTGTATCCTTATAATAATGGACATTTAATGATAGTACCTTATAAACATACAAATGATATTTTATCCCTTGATAAAGAAACATTACAAGAAATGATGTTTCTTTTACAAGTATCTATTGAGGCATTAAATAATACCATGAAACCTCATGGTTTTAATATTGGTATGAATATAGGAGAGGTGGCTGGTGCAGGTATATCAGAACACTTACATCTACATGTTGTTCCAAGATGGAATGGTGATTCAAATTTTATGGTAGTTATAGGTGATACTAAAGTAATACCAGAGGATTTAGCATCTACATATAAGAAATTAAAGCCTGAAATTGAAAAAATTTATAATGAAAAAAAGAAGTATTAAGAGATTTCTGAGATATATTTATTTAAAGCTTGTAAGAATTCAAGATACACCTGAAAAAATAGCTTTAAGCTTCAGTGTAGGAGTATTTATTGGAATTTTCCCTACCTTTGGATTGGGTGGAATTATAATGATTCTTATTTGTTACTTATTTAAGCTTAATTATATTGCAGGCATTTTAGGAACATTCATAATGAACTACTTTACTTCTCCTTTTTTTTGGGCATTGAGTTATATGTTAGGAGATTTTATAACAACAGGAGAAATTAAATGGCGTGGATTAGAAAGAACAGGCGCAAAAATTTTTATTTTAAGATATCTTTTGGGAAATCTTATTATTTCGATTTTATGTTCAATTTTATCTTATTTTGTTGTAAAAAATATTATAATCACATATAGAAAAAGGAAGAGGAAGGTAAAACCCTCCTCTTCCTAAAAATTTTCAATTTTATTTATTAAAAAATGTTTTTACACTTTCGTAAAATGATGGATCAACATTTTTNGTTTTNCCTTCAATTAATGTAATATCCACTGGTACTAATTCACTTCCTTTTACTGCAATAAAGTATCCAGATTTACCTTCNTGCACTAAATCAACTGCTGTTTTACCAAGTAATAATCCTAAGATTCTATCTCTGATAGAAGGGCTACCTCCTCTTTGGAGATGGCTAAGAATCACTGCTCTTGTTTCTATTCCAATATTTTTCTGAATTTCTTCTGCCAAAACATTACCTACTCCACCTAATCTTATATGTCCAAAGGCATCTACCATTCCTTCTTGACCCTTTTGATATGTAAAACCAGGTAGCTGTACNCCTTCTGCTATGGCTACCACTGCATAGGTGTGACCTCTATCATATAGTTTTCTTATATGGTTATATAGTTCTTCAAGATTGGGTTCTACTTCAGGAATTAAAATATAATCTGCTCCACCTGCTAATCCTCCATAAAGAGCAAGCCATCCAGCATGTCTTCCCATTATTTCAACTACTATTACTCTTGCGTGAGATTTTGCAGTATCTCTTAATCTTTTAATAGCATCTACTACTACCTCTACCGCTGTATCAAAACCAAGAGTATAGTCAGTTTCTTCCAAATCTTTGTCTATGGTCTTTGGAATTCCAATCATAGNAAGTCCAAGTTTGCTAAATTTAGATGCAACTCCAAGAGTATCTTCTCCACCAATAGCTATTAGGGCGTCTAAATTTAGTTTCTTAAAACTCTCGATGCATTTTTGTACATCTTCTTCCTTTTTGAATGGATTTGTTCTTGAACTACCTAATATGGTACCACCAATTTCTAATATGTCTTCCACATCTTCTAATTTTAGAGGTACAGCATCTGCTTTAATAAGACCAGCCCATCCATATTTAAGCCCTATAACTTCATCTCCATAATCTAAAGCTCTCATAACTACTCCACGTATAGCTGGGTTGAGTCCTGGGCAATCGCCACCACCCGTAAGAACACCTATACGTTTTTTGCTCATTTTTCATCCTCCTTTTTGTTAAATTTTAATGCTTATTATGATTTTATTATTAAGTGGAAAAATTGACAAGCTTTTTAACCCTTGTTAGACTTTATTACCAAAATTAAATTAGTCTTTTTTGGGGAGAGTTAAAATGAAGAAAAAAGTTAATAAGATTGAGGAAAAATATACTGACCATTATCTTAGACTCTTTATCTTTGCATCTTTGTTATTATTAATTTTCTTAGTGCCTATTACTCAACCACATTTTTTGCGTATACATGATGTTTCGGAGCTACCTAAGGTAACATTAATAAGAATATTAGGAAGTTTAGCCTTATTACTTTTCGGTCTATGGTTAATTTTAGGAAAAAGAGAAGTTATTCTACCTCCTAAGAGTGTTTCTATATGGATTTTTTTATTTTTAATTTCTTGGATTATATCTACAATTTTTTCAACTAATTTTTATCTAAGCTTCTTTGGTTCCTATATGAGACAGATGGGATTTCTCAGCTATTTCTTTTATTTTGTTATTTTTTTCCTTATCTATGATGTTGTTGATTCTCAAAAAGAACAAAATTATTTTTATTGGGCAATAATTTTTTCTACAGTTTTAGTAACTTTTGTTGGAATTTTACAGATATACAGATTGATGCCTTGGTTTGAAAAAGTTAGAACTGAATCACGAATTATTTCTACCTTAGGGCATGCTGACTTTTTAGGCCATTTTCTGGTAATGGTTATGCCTATTATCTTATCCAAGATTTATACCTCAGAAAAATATTATTCAAAAATACTCTATCTTTTAATCTTTCTTTCTTCCTTTTTAGTTTTATTAGGTAGTTATACACGTGGTGCTTGGATAGCCTTCATGCTATCACTGATCTTCTTTTATGGATATATGTTTTTAAAAAATAGAAATCTTATAAAGAAAAATACTTTAATCACAATATTGCTAATCATAGGAATGATATTTACAATAGGAATTTTCTATTTTACAGAACAAGAATTCTATATAAAAAGACAAAATTTAAGTGTTTTCTCTCTAAAAGAAAGATTTCAAAGTATTGGTGCAGGATTGGGAGTTACGCAGGCAAATCCTCGTGTATTAACGTGGAGAGATAGTATTCATCTTTTTAATGATAAAATTTTAAAATCACCAAGGTTACTAATAGGACTTGGTCCTGAGACTTTTTCTTTCAATTTTACTCCATACAAATCCTTAGATCTTGCAAGATATGATAGGGGTAAAGGATATCCGGATAGAGAACATAATGAATTTCTTGATATTCTTTTCCCTCTTGGGATTTTTGGTCTTATAACCTTTTGTATGATATTAATAAATACTTTCAGATATGGAATTTACATGCTTGATAAAATTCCTAATTCGGAGAAGATATTATTTTTAGGGGTTATTTCAGGGTGGATTGGTTTTATCATCCAAAGTTTTGTCCTTTTTGGATTATCAGCCACATATCTTTACTTTTGGTCTCTTACTGCTTTTATACTTCTATCCTATAAATTTTTTGCTTCTGATAAAGTATGGAAGATAAATGTCGGGAATTTATCTTATATATTCAAAAGTATTCTATTTCTTATGTTTACTTTTATAAGTTTATTTAGCATTTTTATATCTGCAAGATTTTTCAGAGCAGAGGTATTTTATAGATTCGGTTTAGATTACTCTGTTTCAGGAGATCCAGGAAAGGCATCAGCTTTATTTGAAGAAGCAATTAGGCTTCGTCCTCAGGAATCAGCATTTAGAGAAGCAGCAGTAAAGGCCTATTTAAATATAATGGGAGCTACTACTAATGAAGATGATAAAAATTTTGCCTTTAATAGAGGTTTGCATCATATTGATGGTATGCTTAAGAATGCATATTACAGGTCATTAACATATAATCTTGTGGGAGCATTTTATGCGCAGTCCTATCATTATTTAGGAGAAAAAGATAAAAGTCTGCTATATAAGGCAGAAGAGAATTTATATAAAGCTCTATCCTATGATAAATATTCGGTACCGCCCATGGAGAATTTGATGAGATTATATTCTTTTGATTTGAAGGATCGGAATAAAGTGATAGAAATTGCAAAAAGGATATTGGAAATAGATCCTAATCATGAAGAAGCATTGAATTATATGGCACAATATTATTATGAAGATGGAAAATACGAGGAAGCAAAAAATATTTATGAAAAACTACTTGCTCAAAAACCAGACAGTAAAGATTTATATTTCAATTTAGGATTAATTTATTACAAATTAAAAAATTATAAAAAGGCTGAGGAATTATTATTGAAAGCACTTTCTTATGATCCTTATGACAATAAAGTTTTAGAACTTTTAAAGGTGGTTTATAAAGATTGGGGAATTAAAAAATCTCTACCCCAAATAAAATTAAATGACAAAGTTTTAGTACAAAGAGGCCTTGATTATTACAATAATAAAGATTATCAGAAAGCTATAGAGTTTTTCAAAAAAGCATTAGAGTCAAATNCTAATTCTTTTGAGGCTATGAATAATATTGGGGCTTGTTATTATATGTTGGGTGATTATGATAGTGCTGAGTATTGGTTCTCAAAAGCGATAAGCACTAAAATTGATTATATTCAAGCTTATTCTAATCTTGCTTATGTCTTAATACAAAAAGGAAANGTGGATATGGCTGAAAAGATTATAAAAGAAGGACTTAAATATAAGCCTAACGATGAATCTCTAAAGAGTCTGTTAGATGAAGTGGAAAAACTTAAAGGGAAAGGGAGTAAATAAAAATGAAGAAGGTAGAGTTAACTGAGCAAGCTTTAAATATATTACAAAAGAGATATCTCAAAAAAGATGAGTATGGAAATGTTGTTGAGACTCCAGAGGAGATGTTTGAGAGAGTTTCTGAAAGTATTGCTAAAATAGATCTTATTTATGACCCTAATGCTAATTGGGAAGAAACAAAAGAAAAATTTTATGATATGATGGTTTCTTTAGAGTTTCTTCCTAATTCACCTACACTTATGAATGCTGGTAGACCATTAGGACAACTATCAGCATGTTTTGTTATACCAATTGAGGATTCATTAGTGAGTATATTTGATGGATTAAAATATGCAGCTTTAATACATCAGTCTGGAGGAGGTACAGGATTTTCATTTTCTCGCCTTCGCCCTAAGGGTGATATTGTTAGAACAACTGGAGGTGTAGCTTCTGGACCAGTAAGTTTTATGAAGGTCTATGATGCAGCAACAGATACAATAAAGCAGGGCGGTGTAAGAAGAGGTGCTAATATGGGAATTCTTCGCGTTGATCATCCTGATATTTTTGAATTTATCACTTGTAAAGATAAAGAAGGGGTATTGCCCAACTTTAATATATCTGTTGCTATTACAGATAAATTTATGGAAGCTGTTTTGAAGGATGATGACTTTGAATTGATAAATCCGAGAAATAAAGAAGTTGTTAAAAAGGTGAAGGCAAGAGAAATATTTGAGCTTATTGTAGAACAGGCCTGGAAAAATGGAGAACCTGGTGTGGTCTTTATTGATGAAATTAATAGGAAGAATCCAACACCTAAAGTAGGAGAGATTGAAGCTACAAACCCTTGTGGTGAGCAACCTTTACTTCCTTTTGAATCTTGTAATTTAGGTTCTATAAATCTTGGTAAAATGGTTAAGAGTAATGGTGAGAAGAATGAAATTGATTGGGATAAATTAAGAGAAACAGTACATAAAGCAGTTCACTTTTTAGATAATGTTATTGACGCTAATTCCTATCCTTTAAAGCAAATAGAAGAGATTACAAAGGCTAATAGAAAAATTGGCCTTGGTGTTATGGGTTTTTATGACCTTTTGATTCTTCTTGAAATTCCCTATAATACTCAGGATGCAAGAGATATAGCAGAAGAAATTATGAAATTTATCCTTTATGAAGCAAGGAATGCTTCTTTAAATCTTGCAGAAAAAAGAGGAGTTTTTCCAAATTGGGAAAAAAGTATTTATAAGGATATGGGGTTAAAAATAAGAAATGCTACACTAACCACTATTGCCCCTACAGGAAGTATTAGTATAATAGCTAATGCCTCTTCTGGTATCGAGCCTATTTTTGCCTTAGCATATAAAAGAAAAGTAAGCTTAGGGGAATGGAATGAGGTTTATCCTTTATTTAAAGAAGCATTAATAAAGGAAGGGATATATTCAGAAGAGATAATAGAAAAGATATTAGAAAAAGGTACCATTCAAGATATGAAAGAAATACCAGAAAAAATAAGAAAATTGTTTGTTACAGCCTTAGATATAGACTATGAAGATCATGTTTTGATGCAAGCTGCATTTCAAAAATATGTAGATAATGCTGTGTCAAAAACTGTAAATTTAAGACAATCAGCTACTAAAGATGATATAAGAAAAATTTATTTAATGGCTTATGAATTGGGTTTGAAAGGAATAACTGTATATAGGGATAAGTCAAGAACAGAGCAAGTTTTAAGTGTGGAAACGAAAGAAACAAAAGAGGATGTAACAGGACATAAGTTGAGACCACGACCACGCCCAAATATAACCCGTGGTGCAACTATAAAGATAAAGACTGGTTGTGGTAATCTATATGTGACAGTTAATGAAGATGAATTTGGGATATGCGAAGTTTTCTCAACCTTAGGTAAAGCAGGTGGGTGTGCAGCATCCCAAACTGAAGCAATATCAAGACTAATCTCTTTAGCCTTAAGAAGTGGTGTGGATATAAATTCTATTATTAAACAGTTAAAGGGAATAAGATGTCCTAATCCTGCAAGAACAGAAGAGGGTGATTTTATCTTCTCTTGTTCTGATGCAATTGCAAAAGCATTAGAAAAATATTTAGGACTAAAAGAAGGTGTTGGAAATACCTCCTCTCATAATAATTTTGTAATTATGCCTAAATCTTCAGATAAAGAAAGTTCCTATTCAGGAGTTCCATGTCCAGAGTGTGGTGCACCTCTTCAAATGCTAGAAGGATGCTTGACGTGTAGAGTTTGTGGTTATTCAAAGTGTTATTAAAAAAAGAAGCCCCCTATTTTTAGGGGGCTTCTTTTATGCTTTTTTATGCTTTAGGTTTAATTTCTTTAATGCCTAAGGTATAAGGTTGAAGGACTTTTGGAATTAAAATACTTCCGTCTTCTTGTTGATAATTCTCAAAGATAGCAATTAATGCTCTTGAAATTGCAATAGCTGTACCATTTAGCATATGTACATATTCTACTTCTCCTGTTACCCTTCTAAATCTTATATTTAGTCTTCTTGCTTGGTAGTCTGTGCAATTTGAACAGCTTGTTACCTCTCCAAAATCTCCTCTTCCTGGCATCCATGCTTCAATATCAAATTTTCTTGCAGCAGGTGCTCCTAAATCACCGGAGCAAATATCTAAAACTCTATATGGTATTTCTAATTTTTGAAAGATTTTTTCTTCTAAACCCAATATGTATTCATGCATATCTTCTGAATCTTCAGGTCTGCATATAATAAATATTTCTGCCTTACTAAATTGATGGACTCTATAAAGACCTCTATTATATCTTCCATATGCTCCTGCCTCTGTCCTAAAACAGTGAGAAAAGCCTAAATATTTTAGTGGAAGATCTAACTCATCTAAAATTTCATCTTTGTGATAGCCACCCAAGGTTATCTCTGCGGTTGCAATAAGGCCTAAATCTAAATTTTCTATTCTATAAATCTGGGCTTCAGGTCCTCTTGGTTGGAAACCTATTCCATCGATGATTTCCATTTTTGCCAAGTCTGGAGTAATAAATATTTTAAAACCTTCTGGAACTAAAGTATCTATAACCATCTGCATAAGAGCAAACTCTAATATTACAGCTTCATTTTTTAAATAATAGAAGTTTGATCCAGTAACCTTACTACCTCTTTCAAAATCTAATAAATCGTTCATTATACCTAAGTCTAAGTGGTCCTTAGGAGTAAAATTGAATTTTTTAATTTCACCCCATCTTTTGATTTCTATATTATCATTTTCGTCTTTTCCTCTTGGAGCTTTTGGTGAAAGAAAATTGGGAAGTTGCCAAAGACGTTGATAAAGCTCTTTCTCAATATTTTTGAACTCTTCTTCAATCTTTTCTATCTTTTCTTTTATTTCTTTAGCTTCTTTGATTAAATTCTCCTTTTCTTGTCCTACTTTTTTGCCTATTTCTTGAGATATTTTATTTCTTAGAGATCTTAGGTTATCTAATTCTTTTTGGAGTTCTCTTCTTTTAGAATCTAATTCTAGGATATAGTCTACATTGTATTTTTCTGGGTCTAAGTTTCTTAATATGATATTTTCTTTCATTACATCAGGATTTTCTCTTAATGCTTTGATGTCAATCATAGTTTACCTCCTAAATTTTAAATATATTTGCAAGAAAAAAGATTATATTAACTATTATCAAAATAATCATAAAAATCTTTTCTTCTAAACTATTTGTTCGAAATATTTTCAGACTTATTTTCCATTTTATAGGAAATAAGGGATTAATTCCGTGAAATGTCATCATATCACCTATTAAATGGCCTAAATAGCCAATATTCATTCCTATATAAAATCCATTATACATGTTTATAATGCTTAATGGAATAGTTTTAAGGTTATTAATATACATTATTGACAAGAAGAAATTTATAATTAACAGACCCCATATACTATGAAGAAACCCTCTATGTACGAAGAGGGGCTTTAGTAAAACTTTAAAAAGCAAAGAAAGAATTAAAAATAATGTCATCAAAATGATGAAAAACAGGATTATTTTGTCATACATATAATTTAGTCCAGTTTTAGAATATATAAATAAAGATAAAGCTAAACTGGAAAAAATAGACAAAATAGGAAGGAGTAAGTTGAGGAGTGTTTTTGCTGGAAGAAGTCTTTTTGAGACCTCTGAATGAGGTGCATCGATATCTGGTACAAAAGTACCAATGGTTGTTCCTATAATAGTGCCAATACCCCAAGGAGTTAGTATCTTTTCTGGCATCCCGTCTGATAGTTTGAGAATGCTTTGTAGAACTAAATAATTTAAGGCTAAATGTGTTTTATATATCATAGTTTACTATTTCCTCCTTGTATGATATATTTTATAAGTATAACAGATAAATCCAAATACTATTTAAAAATGTTTGTGAGGGGGAATAAGAAGAATGGTGATTAATATTAGTAGAATTTTAGATTTTGTTATTTTTGGAGTAATTATTGTTTTTCTTGTGTTCTTATATAGACTTTTAAGTTCGTCTCAAGGTAAAATTACAGAAATATATGAGATAAATAAAAAAATAGAAGAATTGTCCAATAAGGAAGAAAGTTTGAGAAGAGAAATAAGAGAAATATCAGAGATGTTGAGAGTTTTAAGAACACAAGAAACATCATTATTAGAAGAAGTTAAAAAAGTAGCAGAAAAACAATCTACAACTTTAAACTTTCAAGATTTAGATCAAAAGATTGCTTTGTTAGATAAAAAAATTACAAGAATTTTGGAAATTATCATGTCTAGGTAAAAAAATACCCCCTCTTTTGTTATTTTAGAAGAGGGGGTATTTTTTT
>JGI24721J26819_10000952_pt1 | contig 32335 bp, 27 predicted proteins | sample YelNatPaOPGAMG01_FD_26819 | JGI IMG/M metagenome (IMG submission 26819) | reverse complement strand
CTCAGGCGAGGCTGAACCTGGAACAGGCTCAACTGAGCCTCAAACAGCAGGAGCAGCAGGCCATTCTGGAAGTAAAAACCGCTCTGAGAAACCTGCAGGCCNACCTGAAAAGAGTCCAGGCTTACCGGGCCGCCAGAGAATTGCAGGAGCAAAAACTGGCGGCNGAAGAAGAAAAGCTCAAGGTNGGGCAGAGCACCAACTACACGGTGCTTATGTACCAGAGNGACCTGGCCAACGCTCGCTCGGCCGAGCTTAAAGCCATCATTGATTACAACGTTTCCAGAGCTAACCTGGAAAGAGCACTGGGCCTGAGTCTTAAGAACAGGAATATGAAGGTAGTAGATTTTCTTTCCAGGTAGGAACAGGCCTCAGAAGTTCAACCAGAAAAATCAAGGCCGGACGAGAAGCGTCCGGCCTTTTTTTTATCTTAAGAATTATTTTCCTTGTTCCACGACCTCCAGCGGAGGTTTCTCTGGGCCTCTAACGGTCCATTTAAAGAATATGGGCAGGATAAAGAGAGTCAATATGGTAGAAGTCAGCAGCCCACCAGTAACCACCACAGCCAGCGGCCGCTGCACTTCAGAACCAGGCCCCTGAGCAAAGAGTAGAGGCAACAGCCCCAGAAGAGTAGTGCTGGCCGTCATCAAAACAGGTCTTAACCTGTTTCTGGCTCCGGTTAAAACAGCTTCGCTAACCGCTTTCCCTTCTGATAGCAGCTGCTGAAAACTGCTGACCAGGACCACGCCGTTTAAAACGGCAATGCCCAGCAAGCTTACGAAGCCCACCGAAGCCGGGACCGAAAGATACAGTCCGGAAATCCAGAGAGCGAGCACACCCCCGATGAGGGCAAAAGGAAGGTTGAGCAACACCAGAAGAGCCAGTTTAAACGAATCGAAGGTGGTAAACAGCAGGAAAAAGATGAGTACAATGGTCATGGGCACGATAAACATCAGCCGGCGCATGGCCCGCTGCTGATTTTCAAACTGACCGCCCCATTCCAGATGATAGCCGGGTGGAAGTTTAACTTTTCTGGCAATTTCTTTTCTGGCTTCTGCCACAAACCCGCCGAGGTCCCGACCGCTGATGTTAACCTCCAGACCGATTCTGCGGAAGCCGCTTTCCCGTGAAATCTGGGCCGGTCCCACTACCTGTTCAACAGAAGCTAACTGACTTAGAGGCAGCCGGCTCCCCAGCGGGGTGTTGACCAGCAGGTTTTTGAGGTCGGAAAGAGAACGGCGGTTCTCCTCAGGAAACCTGATGACTACGTCGTAAGCTCTTTCCCCTTCAAAAAATTTAGTCACCGCCTGGCCGCCGATGGCTGTTTCTACCAGGGATAAAACCTCGGCAGCCCGCAGGCCATGTCGCTGGATGGCTTCGCGGTTGAGGTTCACCACCAGGTAGGGTTGGCCGGAAATTTTTTCCACCACCAGGTCGGTAGCTCCTCTGATGTTTCGGATGACGGAAGCTATCTCTTCTGCTTTAGCCTGCAGCAGCTCAAAATCATCGCCAAAAAGTTTGATGATAAGCTGCGCTCTGGTGCCAGCTACCAGCTCATCAATGCGGCAGGCAATCGGCTGGCTGAACGAATAGCTGAGGCCGGGAATATCAGAAATGGCCTGCCGCATCTTCTGAGTCAGCTCTTCCCGTGTTCTGGCTGAAGTCCATTGGGAGCGCGGTTTTAAAGAGCCCACAAAACCGGTTTTTTCCACCCCCCGGGCTTCCAGGGCCAGTCCGGTCTGCCCTGTTCTGGAGACAATGGTTTCCAGCTCCGGGAATTGTTTTAACCTCTTTTCCACTTCTAAACTTAGAGATACAGCCTTGTCCAGGGAAATGCCGGGTAGCATCTGAATGTCCATGTCAAAGGCACCCTCATCCATAATAGGAATGAACTCCCGGCCGAGGCGCGGAAGAAGGAATAGAGAAAACAGCAGCAAAAAAGCCATGGCCCCCACGAACCAGCCCCCGTGCTCTAAGACCCACTTCAAGCTGCTGGAGTAGCGCCGGGCGAGTTTTTCAGAAAAAGCGGGCTTGCGTCCCGCGGGCCCCGGCTTCAGGATAAGAAAAGCCAGTCCCGGAATTATCACCAGGGAAATAACCAGGGAACACAGCAGAGCAATAGAGATAGTAATGGCCAGGGGCGAGAACATCTTCCCTTCTATTCCCTGAAGGCTGAGCAGGGGGACAAAAGTGAGCACGATAATCAGCTCTCCAAAAATGCTGGGTTTTCTGACTTCAACGATGGCTTTAAAAAAAGTGGGGAGGTCTTTTTTCTGATTTTCTTCCAGATGCCGGTGAATGTTTTCCACCTGGATGATGGCCGCATCTACGATCATACCGATGGAGATGGCCAGCCCGCCTAGGGTCATAAGGTTGGCCGTAAGACCGGCCTGCTTCATCACGGTGAAGGTGAGAAAGGCAGCCAGCGGCAAGGATATGACCACCACCAGAGCTCCCCTTACCTCACCCAGGAATAAAAACAGGACGATGATAACCAGGCTGGCACCAACCATGATGGCTTCGGTCAGGCTGTGCACGCTTTTCTCTACGATATCAGTTCTTTTGTAGAAGGGAACAATTTTTATACCACCTGGAATAAGACCTGAAGAGTTGATTTCGGCCACTTTTTTTTCCAGGCGCCGGGTTACTTCCCGGCTGTTCTCTCCTTTTAACATCAACACGATGCCGCCCACGGCTTCTTTCTCCCCATTCTTGACCGCAGCGCCCTGCCGGATAGCCTGACCGGCCTTTACTTCTGCTACCTGGTCCAGGGTTACGGGAAGACCGCGGTTTACTTTGAGAACGGTTTTTTTGATATCTTCCAGGTTACGAAAAAGTCCGGTGCCGCGAACAATGAATTGCTGGTCTCCTTTTTCTACGATGTTTCCGCCAACGTTGAGGTTATTCTTTTCCACGGCGGCCAGCACCTCATCCAGCGTAAGGTCGTACTTAAGCAAGCGGTCAGGGTTGACCAGAACCAGGTATTGCCTGAGGTAGCCGCCAAAAGAGTTGACCTCACTCACACCCGGCACGCTTTTTAAAAGAGGACTGACCAACCAGTCCTGCAGGCTTCTTAATTCAGTGAGGTAGGAAACCAGGTCTTCCGCCTTCTCAGGCTCTGGCCCTTCCAGCGTATACTGGTAAATTTCGCCCATGGCGGTGGCTATGGGCCCCATGGTTATTTCTATTTCCGGGGGGACCTTCTCTCTGGCTTCGTAAAGTCTTTCAAAAACCTGCTGGCGGGCAAAATAGATATCTGTGCGGTCATCAAAGACAACGGTAATGACCGAAAGACCGAAGCGAGAGATGGAGCGGAGCTGGGTGAGCCGGGGAAGACCGCGCAGGGTGTTTTCTATGGGAAAAGTCACGAATTTTTCTACTTCAAAAGGAGAATAACCTGGGGCATAAGCGAGTACTTCTACCTGGACGCCGGTTACGTCCGGGAAAGCATCTATGGGCAATTTTAAAAAAGAATAGATTCCAGCAGAGATAACTAGCAGGATGAGAAGGCCCACCAGCAATCTTTCTTTAAGTGAGAATTTAATTATCCGGTCAATCATGGTGATGTTCATCCTCTCCAAAGGTGCTTTTTAGAAGCTCTGATTTGATGATAAAGGCTCCGCGACTAACGTATTTTTCTCCCGCGGTCAGACCTTTAAGCACCGGAACCCAGCCCGATATTTCTTCTCCCACCTCCACCGGCCGGGCTTTAAACTTTCCTCCTCCTTCAGAGATAAAGACGACCTTTCGCCCGTTGAGGTCCTGCACTGCTTCTTCACTAACGGCCAGAGTCTTTATTTCCGGTGCCAGCAGAAAAACATCAGCATACATTCCAGGTTTGAGGAGGCCAGAGGGGTTGTTTAATTCCAGCCGGCCCTTGACCAGACGAGTTGCTTCGTCCACGGTAGGCCCGAGGTAATTCACCTGGCCCTTAAAATCCAGGTCAGGATAAGCCTGAACCCGGAGCAGAGCTTCCGTTCCTTCAGAAATTCTGGCCACATCTTTTTCCTGGATGAAGATTTCCACCCACAGCCGGTCGGTGCTGGCTATTTCCATCAGAACGGTGCCGGCCTCAACCTGTTCTCCGGTGAGCACCTGCCTGGAAATGACCTGCCCGGAGATAGGAGATTTAAGACAGTAAAGCTGGTCCGCTGCCGGCTGGCGAAGAAGTTCATCAATATCTTCATCTTCTAACCTGAGCAGCTTAAGCTTATGCCGCGCTGATTGAACTAAAGACCAGGCCAGCTGCTTTTCCTCCTTCTGAAGCTGGTCCAGACGTTGCCAGCGTTCGTAGGCCAGCTTCAGCTCAGTAAGCGCTTCCAGGTAGGGTAAGCTGAAAAGTTTGACCAGGTTCTGCCCTCTGGTCACCCGGTCACCTTCAAAAACCAGCAATTGTTCAACCCGGCCGGCCACAGGTGAACTTAACCTATGATAAAGCCTGGGGTTAAATTTTATTTCTCCAGGGACTTTGATTCGGGGCCTTAGACTAACAGTCTGGAGTTCCTGGATTTCCACCCCACCGGTTTTTATGGCTTCAGCTGACAGGTTAATTTCCTCAGCCTGAGCATGTTCATGGTCTGCTTCCTCAACTGGAACCGAGGGAGACTTTTGGCAGGAGCTCGACAGGGCAAAGATGATAGAGACCAGCAGACTCAGAAAAAATGTCCACCTGGGGCGGTCTTGCCTTTTATGGATTAAAATTTCTGACATGTTCATTCTCCTGGTTTGTTTTCATGAGTAATCTTCTCCGGCGCTTTCAAACTCAGCCAGAGAAGTCAGGTAAAAATACACGGCTCTGTGGTATTCAAGGTTAACCAGTCCTGCCTGGCGAAAGATGTCCAGCAGGTTCAGAGAATCCATCCGGCCGAGCCGGAAATCGGCTTGAGCTTTGGTCAGCAGGTTTTCTGTTTCACCCAGCAATTGGTCAGAGAAAATTTTAACCTGCTGCTCAGCGCTAAGAATGTTTTCCAGGGCCTGCTTTTTACGGCTTTCAAAAAATCTGGCCACACTCTCGTAATAATAACTGGCTTTTTGCCTTTCAGCTTCAGCCAGCCTTCTTTCGCCCGCGATTTTTTTCCGGGAAAACAGCGGGTAGGTAATCCCGGCACTAAAACCAACTGCTCCGAAGCGACGGCTGGGAGCATAAAAACCGAGCACAAAATCTGGTAGTTTACTCTTGTCCGCCAGCTGGACCAGCAGCTCGGCCCTTTCTCTCTGTCGGGCCGCCAGTTTAAGCGCCGGACTGGAAAGCCTGGCCTTTTCTACCAGTTCCTCGGGTGTGCCGGCCAGTGGCTGATAAGCCAGGGGGGAAGTCAGTTTGATTTCCGCTTCGGCTTTAAGACCGAGCAGACGCTGAAGCTCCAGCAGGCTGGTGTTTAAATCCCGCCGGGCTTGAAAAAGTTCGTTCCTCGCACGGGCTGTTTCTATCTTAATCCTCAGAACATCTTCGTAGGAAACTTTGCCCACGGCATAGAGGGAAATGGCGCTTTCCTGCAGGTCATCCAGAAGTTTAAGGTTTTTCTCCCAGGTGCCTACAACTTTTTGGTGGAAAAGGCACAGGTAGTAAGCTTTTTTAACTTCTGTGGCCAACCGGATTTTTTCCTGTTCCAGCTTCAGTCTGGCTTCTTCCTGATTGGTGAGGCCGATTTTGTTTTTCAGGCGCAGCTTTCCGGGGAAAAGCAGATACTGACTGAGACCGAAGCTGTATTCTTTTTCTATTGTCTGAGTGTTTAAAACCCTGAGCCCAACAGCCTCTAACCCGATTTCAGAGTCCGGGAGTGAGGTGTCAATCATGGTCTGAGCCAGGGTGGAGTTTACTTCCTGAGCCAGGGACTGCAGAGCCGGGTTTCTTTGCCAGGCCATTTCCACAGCCTGTTCCAGAGAAAGAGAGAAAGATTCCTTCTGTTCCGCTACCTGGATGTTTACGGAACTGAAGCAAAGAAGCACAATCAAGAAAAACATTGGTTACCTCCTGATTTAGCTGGCGCGGAAAATCAGCCAGTAAATTAATCAGGAGGATGAAAGATGGAAGGGACAAAATTAGCGAAATACTGTTTATGACCTGTCTGGTAAAGAGCAGAACATTTTTTTAAGCCATCCCCGATAAAATCCAGCAGGTTGAAAGAGGGGTGGTTAAAAGAATGATGGATGGGACTTACCAGATGATGCAGCTCTTCATGGCAGAAAAAATCGTGGACGATGATGTTGGTCAGGGTCAGGATAGAGAGCAGAAGAGCCAGCAGGAATAATTTTTTTGAACTCTTCATCGTTTTCGGCTCATTTTACTTTTTTCCGGGAATTCTGTCAAAAATCCAGAAAAAGAGTTGAGCTGAATTTTTTTGTTGAAATTTAAGAAATTAGGTGTTAATATTAAANNAAGTNTCCGTACTATTTCATAGTGAGGGCTNCAATGCAACGAAAGCTTATCCGTCCTAATCTTTCTGAAGTCAAAGAAAAGATGACCAAGGAAGCCAAGGAAAAAGAAGCAGCCAAGAAAAAGTCTCCCCCGCCGACTGATACCCACGCGGAAAATTACTACTTCCTCAAACAGATGAACAGAAAAACGCTGATGGCGGTGGTGTTTGCTGACGGGGAAAAGGTTGAGGGTTACATAGAATGGTATGACCGAAACTGTTTCAAGCTGAACCGGGATAATGCTCCCAACCTGCTGGTTTACAAACGACAGGTTAAGTATCTTTATAAAGTAGAACAGGAATCTTCTTCTGTTTCTTCAGCTCAGACCACTGAGGAAGAAACAGCGGAAAACGACGATAAACCAGCTTCCTCTTCCAGCAAAAAGAACAAATGAATTCACCCCGCATCGGGCTAACCCTGGGTGACCCTGGTGGCGTCGGCCCGGAAATTATTCTTCGCCTTCTTCAGAAAGAGGAGTTGCCTCCAGGGCAGATTATCATTTTCGGTCAGAGAAAGATATTAGAGCTCTGGGCTTTAAAGCTGGGCCTGGACGCTGGCTGGCTGGAAGAAAGAATCAGGGAAAACAAGCTGGTGGTGGAGGAAACCGGCCCGCCGCTCAAGGAACTCACTATCGGACAGCCAACAGAAGAAGGGGGACGGCTTTCGTTTGCGTTTTTCCGGCAGGCGGTGGAGCGGGCTGGAGCCGGCGAGTTAGAGGCTCTGGTAACCGGGCCGGTGTCTAAAATTTCCTGGGCCAGGGCTGGACTGCGTTACCGGGGCCATACAGAATACCTTGAACATCTTTACCCGGGTTGCATGATGAGCTTCTGGTCTGAGAGGTTAAAGCTGGTGCTTTTCACCCACCATCTGCCGCTCAGAGAAGCCCTGAAAAAAGTAAAAAAGGATAAGATAAAAAGTTTTTTGTTGAGCCTGGAAAAAAATCTCAGTTCCTGGCCGTTCGGGGTGAAAGAAATCCTCGTCTGCGGGCTTAATCCCCATGCCGGTGAGGATGGCACTATAGGAACTGAAGAAGAAACGGAAATCAAACCAGTCATCAGGGAGATGTCGGGAAGTAGGCTTAAGATTTCAGGTCCTTTCCCTGCTGATACAGTTTTCCTGCGAGCTCTGGACCATCCTGAAAGGCTGGTGCTCAGCCTTTACCATGACCAGGGTCTGGTGGCTTTCAAACTGGTTTCTTTTACCAGCGGCGTTAACCTGACCCTCGGGCTCCCCTTTCTTAGAACTTCACCGGATCACGGGACAGCTTATGACCTGGCCGGACAGGGAAAAGCAGAGACGGGGAGCATGAAGGAAGCACTCTGGTTAGCCTGGAAACTGGTGAGAGCTAAGGTCTGATTTAACGCCAGCGTTTTTTCATTTCGCTTCTGATTTCTCTTTCCACATCCCGTTTCTTGATAGTTTCCCGCTTTTCGTAAGTTTTCTTGCCCCGGGCCAGAGCTAACTCCACTTTCACCAGTCCGCGGTCGTTGAAATAAACTTTGGTCGGGATGAGGGTCAGACCCTTTTCCTGAATTTTGCCAGCCAGACGCTTCAACTCCCGGCGGTGGAGAAGAAGTTTCCGNGGTCGTTCGGGGTCATGGTTAAAAACATTGGCCGCCAGGTAAGGACTGATATGGCAGTCCACGAGATAGAGCTCTTGGCCATCAAAGTTGGCGTAGCTATCTTTCAGGCTGATCCGGCCTTCTCTGAGGGACTTAACTTCACTGCCAGTCANGGCGATCCCGGCTTCCATGGTCTCCAGTATTTCATAGTCATGGTAAGCCTTTTTGTTGGTGGCGATGATTTTCATTGGACCTCGGCCTGGCTTTCAGGCTTAAGTATTTTTATCCTTATCAGCGATAGATGGCGTTTCATCATTTTTTCCACGGTAAAGTTCAGGTTCTTTATTCTAATGGAAGTTTTCTCCGTCGGCAAATGGCCGTAGTGGTAGAGGAAAAACCCGGCCAGGGTAGTGTAATATTGTTTTTCCGGAATGCCGAGGTTAAGTTTTTCGTTGATTTCTTTGACGGAAGCAGAACCCTTGATGATGTATTCATCATCGCTTATTTTCTGGTACCAGTCTTCCACCTGGCGGTCGTACTCATCCCGGATGTCCCCGACGATTTCTTCAATGATGTCTTCAAGAGAAACAATGCCTTCAAAACTGCCAAATTCATCTACCACCAGAGCCAGGTGAATGGCCTGTTCCTGCATTTGCAGAAGGACTTTTTCAATGGTCGCCAGCTCTGGCACAAAAAGCGGTTTCCTGAGGCAGTTTCGCAGATGAAATTCCTGGCCCGAGTTTAAAAAGGGAAGAATGTCTTTGGCATGGAAAAGCCCTTCTATGTTATCAATGGTCTCGCGGTATACGGGATAGCGGGAAAAGCCGCTTTCCTGGACGGTTTTGATAACTTCTTCCAGAGTGGAGTTGAGTTCCAGAGCCTTGACCCTGGTTCTCGGCACCATAATTTCTCTGACCGGCCGGTGGCTGAGGTCCAGAACCCCGGCCAGCATTTTTTTCCTCAGGCGAGAAAGCCCTTTCACTCCCGAGCTGATGACCAGTTTGACTTCTTCCTCACTCAGATGATGACCAAAAACACTTCCGCTTGTTTCCTCGGCCGGCAGGAATAACCTGGGCAGCAGGCCAAAAAACTTAATCAGGGGATAGAACAAAAAATACACGNCCCGGATGAAATAAATAGTCAGAAAAGAGATTTTTACCGGACGGTGGGCGGCCAGTATTTTCGGGTTTATTTCTCCAAAAATTAAGATTAACAGGGTGGTGAAAAGCGTGGCCAGAATGACCGCCTGGTTATCGTTAGGATAAAAGCTGACAAAAATGGAAGTAGCGATGGAAGCGGCGGCGGCGTTGACCAGGGTGTTGCCGATGAGAATGGTGGCCAGCAGGTCATTAATTCTGGTTAGGCTTTTCTTGACCAGCCTGGCTTTTTTTGAGCCCTTGGANTCAAGGTATTCCAGGGTATANGGGTTGAGAGAAACAAAAGCTGTTTCTGAAGAAGAGAAAAGGGCACTCAGCACCAGAAAAAGCAAAAAAAGACCTAGGCGAACCCACATCGGCGGTAGATTAAAAGCTTGAATCCGTTTTAAAATCTTTTAAACAGGCAGCAATGGTCTGGTTTAGCCGGGTGCTAATCTTATCCGCTGGATAGCAGGTGGAAGCGGAAAGTTCACTGATGATTAGTTCCCGGGCTTTTTCCATCATCTTTTTTTCTCTGAAGGACAGNGGCTTGGTCTGGCTGAGGAAGAATAATGTTTTGTAGACTATAGCCAGGTCTTCCAGCTGACCCGATTTCATCAGGTCAAAATTTCCCTTGTAGCGGTCTTTCCAGTCAGCGTTGATGTCTACCGGACATTTCTTCAGGAAGGAGAAGAATTTGTTAATGTCTTTAGCCGGCAGTGGTTTTCTAAGCCCGATTTCCTCTATGGATGAATAAGGGATAACAACCAGGGTATTGTTGCAGAGAAGCCTGATGTGCAGCGTGCGGAAAACCTGGCCGTTAAAAGACTCTTCCTGAATGTCTTCTATAATTCCTAATCCCTGAGCGGGGTAGATGACCTTATCGCCTACTTTTAGGAAATTCATTAGACTTAAATTATAGTTTATGGCCGAAGGATAGTCAAACGCCGGCTGGCTCGTGGGAAAGAATGGTGGTGTTTTAATTTTTTTATCATGAAGCTGTAGCTTTCCCTTCTGGTGAAGGCGCTTTTGTATGTCGGGAAAATAATGGTTTATAAAATCAGGCCCTGGCCACTTTTTATGCAACAGAGCGAGCTTAGAACATCAAGAGAATTTAAAGTGCGTTTTGCCTGGCGTTTATGCCTTTTATCTGCTTGTTAGTAAAATAATTACAGCTGATGTTAACCTGATAAATGGCCAACGTTGGTCGGGAAAAGCAGGAAGGCTTCTTTTGGGTTAGCTCATGTTACAGACACGTGTTACACAGGAACACAACAACACTATAAAATTAAGTTAATGTCTGAGGCGTTGGTCGTTTAGGTTATCAGATAATATGAGGGGAAAAAGAAAATAGCGCAGGATGCCTGCCACTTAACGCCCCCACAGAAATATCGGGGGCAGAAGTCAAGAGTTCAGCCACTCTCTTCTTGTTTTCTACACTTGACAGAAATGCTTGTTTTCGTTTAAGATACAAGCTTAATTCTACTGGTGAGAGTGGACAATGAAGAGAACGTTTCAACCCAATAACCGAAGAAGAAAAAAGACCCATGGCTTTCTGGTCCGCATGAGCACCAGGGGTGGCCAGAAGGTCATAAAGAATAGAAGGGCTAAAGGGCGCAAAAGATTAGCGGTCTGATGGAGGAAAGCCTTAGACCGAGCGAAAGAATCCGGAAACGGGCGGAATTTATTGATTTATACAGGAAGGGCTGCCGGATAAGAGGAAAGTATTTCCACCTGGTTTTTCAGCCGAACGAGCTTGGTTTTTCCCGACTGGGTGTGGTGGTAAGTAAGAAGATTGGTAAAGCAGCCGTACGGAACAGAATAAAAAGATGGTTCCGGGAAGTTTTCAGGAGAAATAAAAATTTGCTCCTCAGGCCGGTAGACCTGGTGCTGATTGCCCAGAAAGACATCCTGGAGCTGGACTGGAAAAAGCTGGTGGAAGAGTACCGGCAAACAATTAAAAAAATAGCTGAATAAGAAAATTGGATTTGAGATGAAATACATAGCTCTCGGTATGATAAGATTGTATCAACTGCTAATCTCTCCCCTGCTGGGACATAACTGCCGCTATTACCCCACCTGTTCGGAATATACTTATCAGGCGATAAAAAAATATGGTTTGATAAAGGGGGGCTGGTTAGGAGGGAAAAGAATACTCAGGTGTCATCCCTTCCACAAAGGGGGAATTGACCCTGTTCCGTAAGAGGAGACAATGGAAAAACGCTTAATCCTGGCCATCGTTCTTTCTTTTCTGGTGCTCTTTCTCTACCAGTTAATTTTTATCAAGCCGGCGCAGAAACCAGAGACCATGCTACCGAAAGCACCGGCGGCCGTGAATCAGCCAGCTAACCACGCGGAAGAAAAATCCCCCGAAGCTAAACCGGCAGCTGCCGTTAAGGAGAAAGAGGAGGGCAAGCCCGGTGAAGTTCTGGAAGACACCACAGAAAAAATTATCAGGGTGGAAACCCCCCTTTATGTGGCGGAGTGGAGCAACCGGGGAGCCACTCTCCGAAGCTGGAAGCTCAAGCATCACCTTAAAACTCTTCCTTCCAAAAATAACCCCAAGCCGGAATGGCTGGACCTGGTCCCGGAAACAGCTGCTAAAACAGGTCTTTACCCCTTTGCTCTGAAGGCGGATACTCAGGAGCTGACGGAAAAAATTAACCAGGCTCTGTACCTGGTCAGGGGAGAAAATTTAAACCTCAGCCAGGGGCAGACCGGAACCTTAATATTTGAGTATTCCGATGGGAATAATGTAAAAATCAGGAAGGAGCTGGTCTTTAACGGCCAGGATTACAATTTTAAGGTGCACGCCGTGCTGGAGGTTGATGGCCGGGAAGTCAAGCCCACCATCCTCTGGGGACCAGGCATCGGAACGTTGAGCCCGGAAGAACTGAAGCAGAAATTCAGTGCCAACCGTGGCGTAGCTTTTCTCAGCCAGAAGGACCGGAAAGTTTACAGAATTCTGGAAAAGAAAATCGGCCCGGAAAACGAAGCCCAGCGCTACCTGGGTCTGACCTGGGCGGCTTATGAAGAAAACTACTTTGCTTCCATATTTTTGTTTGGACCTGAAGACAGCCAGGCTTTTGCCTACCGGATAGACCTGAGCGAACCACAAGCTGACGGCAAGACCGTGATGGTCCCCTATTATTATCTGGGGCTGGTCAATCCAGTTGAGGCTTATATTGGCCCTAAAGAGTATGACCGGCTGGTGGCTTATGGTCATCAGACGAAAAAAATAATCAACTTCGGCTTTTTTGGCGGAGTGGCGGAGCTGTTGCTGGTGGCCACCAAATTTTTCCATCGCTACTTCCCCAACTGGGGCGTGGCTATCATTATTATGACCTTAATCATAAAAATTCTGTTCTTCCCGCTTACCTACAGCTCCACCAAATCAATGGCCAGGATGCAGGAACTACAACCGAAGATAAAAGCTCTGCGGGCCAAGTATAAAAAAGCCAAGCAGGACATGGAGCAACGCCGCCAGATGAACGAGGAATTGATGCAGCTATACAAAGAGCATGGCATCAACCCGGCCAGTGGCTGTCTGCCGCTTTTGATTCAGTTGCCTGTGTTCTGGGGATTTTTCCGGATGCTGGTAGTGGCTGTGGAATTCAGGCACAGCCCGTTTGTTTTCTGGATAAAAGATTTATCGGTGCGCGACCCCTATTATGTGACGCCTATCCTCATGGGCGTAACCCAGTACATTTCCCAGAAGATGACACCTTCTACCGCTGACCCGGCCCAGCAGAAAATGATGCTGCTCATGCCGTTCATCTTTACCATTTTCTTCATGAATTTTCAGGCCGGACTGGTGTTGTACTGGCTGACCAATAACGTTTTGCAAATAGCGCAGCAGGCGATCATGAATAAAATGATGGCTGCCAAGAGGGAAAAAGATGGAAAAAGAAAAAAGAAATAACCACCAATTGGGTGGCCAAGTTGTTGATAAACAAGAATTTAAGGGCAGGTCGCTGGAAGATGCTCTAAGCCTGGCCGAACACGTGCTCAAAATGCCGCGGGAAAAGTTTAACTATGAAATTGTCACCGAAAAAACCAAACTCTTTGGTTTGAAGAACAAAGAAATAGTTATTCGGGCCTGGCCAAAAAGTGATGAAGAAGAAAATGCGGTGTCCAATTTTTTGAAAAATCTGATGAAAGTCTTTCCTCTTGACCTTCGCTACCAGATAAAGAAAAAAGACCAGCTGGTGTACGTAATTTTTGATGGTGAAGACCGAAAGCTTTTGCTGAAAAATGACGGAGCTCTTCTTCTGGCCATCCAGCATATCCTGAACAAGATCTCACCCATCAAAGTCCAGGTGGATTGCGAATTCTTCCGTCGTCGGAAGGAGAAAAAATTGAAAGAACTGGCTCTGCAACTGGCACAGAAAGTTCAGGAAACAGGAGAGGAAGAAATCCTTGATTTAATGAATCCTTATGAAAGAAGAATTATTCATATCGTCGTGAATCAAATACCGGGTCTGACCACTGAAAGCCTTGGTGATGGCTTTTTGAAAAAAGTGCGGATATACAAGGTTGAGGCTGGAAGGCCTCAGCCGCCTCAGGAAACTTAAGCTTATTTCCAGCTCTGGGCTTCCAGTTTTATTTAATTTGGCCTGGTTGATTTACCTTAAGCTGAGCCAGTATTAAAATTAAAATATGAACTACCATCTGGAAGATACGATAATCGCCATTTCTTCGCCACCAGGGCCTGGCGGTATAGGAATTGTGAGGTTAAGCGGGTCTGAAGCCCTGAAGATTGCTGGCCGCATTTTTGTGCCTGCTCATGAATCTCCGGCCCTGAACCCGAGAAAGATGTGTTTTGGTCATCTGGTCGACCTGGAGACCGGAGAAAAGCTTGATTCCGGTTATGTATGCTACTTCCCTTCCCCGAATTCATACACCAGAGAAGATGTGGTGGAAATTAGCCTGCATGGTTCCCCGGTTATTCTGAACGAAGCTGTACGCCTGGGGATTAAAGCCGGGGCCAGGCCGGCCCTGCCTGGTGAGTTTACCCTTAGAGCTTACTTGCACGGACGGCTGGATATAATTCAGGCTGAAGCTATCAACGATTTAATCAGGGCCTCATCTATGGACCAGGCCAGAATTTCATTCCGTCAGATGGAAGGAAGTCTTTCCAGACAGATTTCAAATCTTAGAGAACAATTGCTTAATTTGCTGGTTTTAATTGAAACCAGAATTGAATTTCCAGAAGAAGAAGTTTCTGTGACTCAGGATGAAATTAAAACTGTTGTTGAAGAAGTGATAAAAACTCTGGAAAAACTGGCAGGAAGTTATGAGCGAGGCCGGGCACTTCTGGAGGGCTTGACCATCGCCCTGGTGGGCAGGACCAATGTGGGTAAATCCACCCTGTTTAACGCTCTTCTTCAGGAAGAACGGGCTATTGTTACTCCTTACCCGGGTACGACCCGGGATTTCATCAGAGAAAATATCATGGTCAACGGAGTTCTGATGAAGCTGGTGGACATGGCTGGTTTCGGCCAGGCCCAGCACCCGGTGGAAGAAGAAGGTATGGCCAGAGGTCAGAAGGTGGCTGATAAGGCAGACGGGCTCTTGATTCTTCTTGACGCCTCAAGGGAAGAAACAGCGGAAGACCTGGACCTTTTAGAAAAATACAGGCACAAGAAAAGAATAATTGTTTTTAACAAATGCGACCTGCCGCAAAAAATAAACAGGGAAAAAATTCTTGAGAGAAATAAGGACATACCTTCAGTTGATTTATCAGCTCTGACCGGACAAAACCTGGAGAAACTGCGGGAGCAGATGGTAAAGGTTTTTGCTCCTTCGGTTGATAAAAATGAAGAAATCATCCTGCATGAGCACCAGAAGCTCCTGATTGATCAGATGATTTCTCATCTAAGAGAAGCCAGAAAACTTTTAGAGCAGGGCTTTACGGAGGAATTCATAGCCGAAGAATTGAGAGAGACGGTTGGACTTTTTGCTCAGATTAAGGGAGAAATAAAGCCCCAGGAAGTACTGGAACAGATTTTTGGTCGTTTTTGCATAGGAAAATGAACAGCTACCATTTTGACGAAGAATACGATGTGGTGGTGGTAGGCGCCGGGCATGCTGGCTGTGAAGCCGCGGCCGCGGCTGCCAGAATGGGAGCATCCACCTGTCTGATTACCATTCATCTTGAAACCATAGCGCAAATGTCCTGTAATCCGGCCATCGGCGGTCTGGCTAAAGGCCATCTTGTGCGAGAAATAGACGCTCTGGGCGGGATAATGGGGCTTCTGGCTGACGAAACTGGCATCCATTTCCGGCTGCTTAACCGTAGTCGTGGTGGAGCGGTCCAGGGACCAAGAGCCCAGTGCGATAAGGCGGCCTACCGCCTGACCATGAAAAAATGGCTGGAAGAAATACCAGGGCTCAGGATACTTCAGGGAATTACCACAGACATTCTGGTAGAAAACGGGGAAGTCAGGGGTGTGGTCAACAAAGATGGTACGGTCATCGGAGCCAGAGCGGTCATCATGACCCCAGGAACATTCTTAAATGGCCTAATTCACGTAGGGTTAAACAGTTATTCGGCGGGCCGGGCAAATGAACCGCCTTCCACAGAACTGGCTGAGGCCTTGAAAAGGTTAGGCTTCAAGATATTGCGCTTGAAGACCGGCACTCCTATGCGACTTGATAAGAACAGCATAGACTGGGAGAAATTTCAACCGCAGCCCGGCGACGAAGAACCGGTGCCCTTTTCTTTCCGGAAAGAAAGAAAATTAGAAAACAAAGTTGTTTGTTACGTGGGTTATACTAACGAAAAAACTCATGAAGTGATAAGAAAAAACCTGGACAAGTCTCCTCTTTACAGCGGGAAAATAAAAGGCATCGGGCCGAGGTACTGTCCATCTATTGAAGACAAGGTGGTTAAATTTCCGCATCACCCAAGACATCAATTTTTTCTGGAACCAGAAGGTTTGAACACAACGGAAATTTATGTCAACGGCTTATCTTCCAGCCTTCCTTATGAGGTTCAGAAAGAAATTCTAAAAACTCTGCCGGGGCTGGAAGAAGCCAGGATATTGCGTCCTGCTTATGGTATTGAGTACGATGCTGTCTCTACTTCAGAAATAGAGCCAACACTTGAAACCAAAAGAATAAAAAAACTTTACCTGGCAGGCCAGATAAACGGGACATCAGGGTACGAAGAGGCTGCTGCCCAGGGCTTGATGGCCGGGATCAACGCTGCCTTAAAGCTCCAGGGCAAGGAGCCTTTTATTCTTTCCAGACATGAAGCTTATATCGGCGTTTTGATAGATGACCTTATTTCTGTTGGGGTTGATGAGCCTTACCGGCTTTTTACTTCAAGAGCAGAAAACAGGTTAAACTTGAGGATTGATAACGCTGACCAGAGGCTATTCCCCTATGGCTATAAGTTTGGGTTAATTACAGAAGAAGAATACAAAAAGTTTTTGGAAAAGCAGGAAAGGTGCAGGCTGATAATAGATTTTATGAAAAAAGAGAAAATTAAAGATGAGAAAAATCAGTCGGTGCCCATCGTCAATTATTTGAAAAAACCAGGAGTAAGCTTAGATTCAGTCATGGCAGTAGTTGAATTCCCGATAAAGCTGAGTGCAGAAGAAAAGAGGTTTGTTGAATCCGAAGTGAAATACGAAGGTTATATAAAAAAGCAGGAAAAAGAAATCGGGAAATTAATGAAATTAGAGGCTATGGCCCTTCCTGAAAACATAGATTATAAAGAAATTCCAGGTTTGACCAGGGAACAAATAGAGAAATTAAGCAAAATTAAGCCAAAAACGATGAAAGAAGTTAAAAAAATATCTGGAATTACGCCAGCAGCTGTCTATAATATTTATCTATACCTTGAGGTTATAAGAAGAAAAAACCTCGGGGATAATGTTTCACGTGGAACATCTGGACCAGATGAATAAAATAATTGCCATAGCCAACCAGAAAGGTGGCGTGGGAAAGACCACTACCACCATAAACCTTGGTGCTTCTCTGGCCTTAAAGAATTACAGGGTTCTGATAATAGATTTTGACCCTCAAGGTATGGCTACGGTCGGACTGGGAAAACCCAAAGCCAAGGGGAAGGGGATTTATCAGGCGATTTTAAACGGTCAGGACGTGATGGATTGTCTGGAAAGGACAGAGCTGGAAAACCTTTTTCTCTGTGGCTGTTCTCCAGAGCTTAGCGGAGCAGAGGCCGAGCTTTTTAATGCGCCTGAAAGAGAAAAAAGACTCAGGAAGGCGCTTGAGCCAGCCAGAAAATTATTCAACTTCATTCTCATTGATTGCCCCCCATCTCTTGGGTTTTTAACCATAAACGCCCTGTCCGCGGCTGATTCCATTCTCATTCCCGTGCAGGCTGAGTTTTTTTGCATGGAAGGCATTCCAGACCTGTTCCATACTCTTGACGTGGTCAGGCGTTATTTTAACCCCCAGTTGTACGTTGAAGGTATTCTCTTGACCATGTTTGATGAAAGGACTAACCTGTCCAAGCAGGTGGCAGAGGAAATTAAGAATTCCTTGCGTGGGTTTCTTCTGAATACAGTCATCCCGAGGAGTGTCAGGTTAGCTGAGGCTCCAAGTTTTGGCAAGCCGATAATTTTGTACGACCCTAAATCTAAGGGGGCTGAAGCCTACTTAAATCTGGCAGAGGAGTTGATTAAAAAATGACCAAAAAAGCTCTCGGAAAAGGTTTGGGTGCATTCATACCTGAAGAATTTGGGATTTTAAAAGAAGACAGGTATGAGGAAATTGAGATTGAAAAAATTCGCCCTAATCCTAACCAGCCCAGAACTATGTTTGATGAAGGAGCCATTGATGAGCTGGCGCAATCAATAAAAGAGACAGGAATTATCCAGCCTATTCTTGTTGTCCCGGAAGATGACCATTACAAAATTATAGTTGGAGAAAGGAGATGGCGGGCGGCACAGAAAGCCGGGTTACGTTTCGTCCCTGCCATTGTTCGCAACATCACCCCGGAAAAGCAGCTGGAAATTTCTTTGATTGAGAACATCCACCGGGAAGATTTAAACCCACTGGAAGTAGCTCAGGCTTTTAATGACCTGGCTGAGACTCTGGGTTTAACCCAGCAAGAAATTGCCGATAAAGTTGGGAAAGACCGGGCTTCAGTAGCCAACTACATCAGATTGCTCAAGCTGCCGGAAGAAGTCAAAAAATTCATTCGCGAAGAAAAAATATCTATGGGCCACGCGCGGGCTCTTCTGGCTCTGGAAAATGAACAGGAACAAATAGAAGTCGCAAACCTGGTGGTCAAAAAAGGGCTATCTGTCCGGGAAACAGAAAAAATTGTCCAGAAATATAAAACCAGGGCTCCAAGGATACAGAAATCTTTGCAAGACCCTGACCTGAAAGCCTTGGAAGAAGAGCTGATAAAACATTTTGGAACCAAGGTGGTAATCAGCGGAAACAGACAGAAGGGTTCAATAAGAATATTTTACTTTTCGCTGGATGACCTTAACCGGGTTTATGATAAGATAAAAGGAGTCAAATGATGAAAGAAAAAGAAAAAGTCAGAGAAATAGTGGAAGAACACCGGCTGGCTGGTCTGATTGACCAGGGAACGGAATTAAAAGGTGAATTAAATTTTAAAGGTTCGTTCAGGATAGAAGGATACTTCCAGGGAAAGATATTTTCAGATTCCATGCTTATTGTCGGAGAAAAGGGCAAGGTAGAGGCGGATGTGCAGGTTGGCCAGCTAATCATAAACGGAGAAATTAGAGGGAATCTTCAGGCAAAGGAAAAAGTTGAAATACACAGCAAGGGCCGGGTTTTTGGCAGCATAATTACGCCTCGCCTGGTGGTGGAAGAAGGTGCTTACCTGGAAGCGTCATGCCAGACAACAGAGATGGGAGCCACAAAACCGGCTACCCCGGTTGAAAAGAAATAATCACTGGCTATACATATCCAGCCTGTTGCCGTTTAAACTCAGGCAAAATGACCTTAATCAAGACATATCTGTCAGTAAAATTTAAAATATAAATTTACCGCTTGTTTGCTTAAGGTAATCTTTTGTCTTTTTTCCCGGTCAAAATTTTCTTGTTTTTTTTCAAAAATAATTTTATAATCTGGTTTACTTAAGTTCTTTAGATCATGGGGAAATAAAATGAGCAAATATATTTTTGTGACCGGTGGTGTAATTTCGGGCCTGGGCAAGGGGCTGGCAGCCGCTTCTATTGGCTTGCTCCTGGAATCTCATGGCTATAAAATCACGTTGCAAAAGTTTGACCCTTACCTGAATGTGGACCCGGGTACCATGAGCCCTTTTCAGCATGGGGAAGTCTACGTCACGGATGATGGGGCCGAAACGGACCTGGACCTGGGACATTATGAGAGGTTTACTTCCACCAGGACCACGCGTTCACACAACTGGACCGCCGGAAAAATTTATGACCTGATCATCAAAAAAGAAAGACGCGGCGATTACCTGGGTAAAACCGTGCAGGTCATTCCTCACGTTACTGATGAAATCAAGAATGCTTTTTACTCCGTGGCTCAAAACAACGATATAGTCATCATTGAAATTGGTGGAACAGTAGGAGACATAGAAAGCCTTCCTTTTCTGGAAGCCATCCGTCAGATGAGGCTGTCTCTGGGCAGCGAGAACACAATTTTTATTCATCTTACCCTTGTGCCCTATGTTAATGCCTCCGGAGAGTTGAAGACCAAGCCTACGCAGCATAGTGTTAAAGAACTAAGAGCCATAGGAATTCAACCGGATATCATCCTCTGCCGCACAGCGCGGGAACTTCCCCAGGAAATAAAAGCCAAGATAGCACTTTTTACCAACGTGCCGGTGGAGGCCGTAATCACAGCCATGGATGCGCGGACGATTTACGAAATTCCGTTGAACCTGGCAGCTGAAGGCCTGGATAAAATTATCCTGAAAAAACTCAACCTGGAGGCGAGGGAGCCAGACCTCAGCCGCTGGAAGAGCCTGGTGCAGAGAAGCCTGCAGCCAAAAGATGAAGTAAACATTGCGGTGGTGGGCAAGTACATTGGTTTACATGATTCCTACATCAGCCTTTATCAGGCGCTGGATCATGGTGGACTGAGTCATTCTCTGAAGGTTAACCTCAAATGGATTGAAGCAGAAGACCTGGAAACAGGGCGACCGGCCAGAATTCTCAAGGACGCAGATGGTATTCTGGTGCCCGGTGGCTTTGGACATAGGGGCATTGAGGGAAAGATAAGAGCCGTTACCTATGCCAGAGAAAATAAAATTCCTTTCTTTGGCATCTGTCTTGGCATGCAATGCGCTACCATTGAGTTTGCCCGGAATGTTGCTCGCCTGAAAAAGGCCCACAGTGAGGAATTTGACCCGGCGACGCCGTACAAAATATTTCGCCTGTGGCGAGAGTTGAGTAAAGAGCATGACCTGGGTGGGACCATGCGACTTGGAGCTTATAATTGTGAACTAAAAAGAGGCACGCTGGCTTATAAAATCTATGGCTCATCGCTCATCAGTGAACGTCACCGGCACCGTTACGAGTTCAACCCAGAGTTTGAAGAACAGCTGGCCTCGGCCGGGCTGGTTATCTCCGGCAAAAATCCAGAACATGACCTGGTGGAGATTGTAGAGCTAAAAAACCATCCCTGGTTTCTTGGCTGTCAATTCCATCCGGAGTTCAAATCGCGACCGCTGGAGCCTCATCCTCTGTTCAGGTCCTTTATCGGAGCAGCTTACAACTACCGGAAAAAACGCCATAGTTAGCACTGCCAGCAAATTTTGTAATTAATTGATAATAAAACAATTACAGCCAATTTTAGCTTAAGAATTTTAGGTTTGCTAACTTGAGGATGATGAATTTCATAAAAAAACTTAAAGCCTGGAAGGCAGCAAAAAAAATTCAGTTGGTGCTGATGGATGTGGACGGCACTCTGACAGATGGTCGCCTGTTTGTGCTACCCGACGGCCAGGAAGTCAAGGGATACCATGTGCAGGACGGTCTGGGTATTTTACTGGCCAGGCTGGCCGGGCTTAAAACTGGCGTCATCACGGGCAAAAGTTCTCCTGCTCTTTCTCTCAGGGCTGAGAAGCTGGGGTTAGATGAGGTTCATCAAAACATCCTGGATAAAGAAAAAATATTAAAGGACATCCTGGAACGCCACCGCTTATCTCCGGAGCAGGTGGCTTTTATCGGTGATGACCTCGGTGACCTGAAAGCTATGAAAGCAGTCGGTCTGAGTGGGGCGCCGGCAGATGGGCATCCGCAGGTTAAAAGAAGCGCTCTCTACGTCTGCCGCCGTAAAGGCGGGCATGGGGCAGTCAGAGAATTCCTGGAATTCATCTTAAGAGCCCAGAAAAAATGGGCGGAAGTAGCCCAGAGGACAGCCGAGATAAAAAGTGGTTTAAATAGATAAGCGTTTATATTATTCTATTAATGATTCAACCCGATGATTTTTCTGGAGATGGGTTATGGAATTAAAAAAAGAAATTTTCCGGGAATATGATATTCGCGGTGTTGTGGGCCAGGACCTGGACCGCCAGGCCGCGGTCATCATCGGTCAGGCTGTTGGCAGTGAGGTTAAAGCCCGTGGAAAAAACGAAGTAGCGGTGGGGAGAGATTGCCGTCTCAGTTCACCGGAGCTGGCTTCGGGTTTGATAGAAGGTCTTTTAAACTGCGGATGTCAGGTGGTGGACCTGGGGGTAGTGCCCACACCGCTGGTCTATTTTTCTGTCTATTACAAGAAAAAAGAGGCTGCGGTCATGATTACCGGCTCCCACAACCCGCCGGAATTCAACGGTTTCAAAATTATGATTGGCGAAGAAACGCTTTATGGCCCGGAGATTCAACAGCTTTTTCAGCGCATTGAAAAGAAGGAATTCAGCCTGTCTGATAAAAAGGGCGGTCTCAGNCACTATGACCCGATTCCTGAATATGTGGATTATGTGGCGGCCCAGGTGAAACTCTACCGGCCAGTAAAAGTAGTGATTGACGCCGGAAATGGCACAGCCGGGCCCGTAGCTTCTCAACTTTTGAAAAAGATGGGGGCGGAGGTAGTAGAACTTTATACAGAGATGGATGGCCATTTCCCGNACCATCATCCTGACCCCACCATACCCGAAGCTCTGAAAGATTTGATGGCTAAAGTCCGGGAAACCGGGGCTGAGCTGGGCATTGCTTATGATGGCGACGCTGACCGGATTGGAGCAGTGGACGAAACCGGCCGCATCATCTGGGGTGACCAGCTGATGATCATCTTTGCCAGAGACATTCTGGCCGCTCATCCGGGGGCAACCATCATTTCTGAGGTAAAGGCCTCTCAATTGCTTTATAAAGAAATCACCAGGCTCGGCGGTCGGGCCATAATGTGGAAGACCGGTCATTCTTTGATAAAGAAAAAAATAAAGGAAGAAAAAGCCCTGCTGGCCGGAGAGATGAGCGGCCATATTTTCTTTGCTGAGCGCTGGTTTGGCTTTGATGATGCCATTTACGCCTCAGCCAGGCTGCTGGAAATAGTCTCACGCTCACAGGAGAAAGTTTCCAGGTTCCTGTCTGATTTGCCGGAAATGTTTAACACCCCGGAAATACGGATTTACGCTTCTGATGAGGTAAAGTTCNGGATTGTAGAGCTGGTAAAAGAAGAATTAAAAAAAGACCCTGAGNTAAAAGAAATCATTGACATTGACGGAGTAAGGGCCGTTTATGAATCAGGCTGGGGTTTGCTCCGGGCTTCTAACACCCAGCCGGTGCTGGTCCTGCGTTTTGANGCCACCAGCCAGGAGGAGCTGCAGAACATCCGGAACCGGGTGCAGGCAGCCATGGAAAAAGTTATTAAAGGTTTAACACAAAATAATAAATCGTAACACTGGAAGGGGGAAGGATGAGCCCAAGAACCCAGAAAACAAAGACTTACAAAATGCCCTTTGATTTCAACTTGGTTATCCTGGCCGGGGGGAGTGGCACGCGCTTCTGGCCCCTNAGCCGGCAGAAAAGACCAAAGCAATTCCTTAAAATCATAAAAGACCGGACNCTGATAGAAGAAACTTTTCGCCGGNTTAACGGAATCGTTCCGNCCTCTCAGGTTTANACGGTGGCCGTGGCTCAGCAGAGCAGGATTATCAGGCGTCTCCTGCCGAAAATTCCTGTCCGGAATCTGCTGGTAGAACCAGAAGCCCGCAACACAGCGGCTTCCCTGATTCTGGCTACCGCTAACCTTTACCTCAAGAATAAAGAAGCAGTTTTGGCGGTGCTGCCCGCTGACCATTATGTCAGCGACGTGGCCAGGTTCAGAGAAAAGCTGCTGGCGGCCTCCCGAGCGGCTTATCAGTTGAAGAAAATTGTTCTTTTTGGCATTCCACCGGTCAGCCCGGCTACAGGTTATGGTTATATTCACTGTCCGGGGAAAAAATTAGCCGAAATTGGGGGAGAGACTTTCTTTGAGGTGGAGGCCTTCCGGGAAAAGCCGGACCTGCCTACTGCCCTGGAATTTCTGCAGAGCGGGGAGTATTACTGGAACAGCGGAATTTTTCTCTGGCGGGCGGATGTCTTTGAAGAGAGCCTGCGGGAATTTGCCCCGGAGCTTTTTTCTGCCTGGATGAAAATCCTGCGCTGTTTGCGAAACAAAGACCGCCGGGAGCTGGGTAAAGTTTTCCGGGAAATCCCGGCTCTGTCCATAGACTATGCTCTGATTGAAAAGGTTTCCGGTGCTCTGATGGCCAGAGGAGATTTTGGCTGGTCAGACCTGGGAAGCTGGAGTTCTCTTCATGAATACCTGCCGCAGGATGATAATTGTAATGCGGTCAGCGGCAAGTTTGTGGGCCTGGAAACGAATAACTGCCTGGTTTTCAGTCCCAAAAAGCTCACTGCCCTGATCGGTGTCCGGGACCTTATCGTGGTTAACACTGATGATGCTGTGCTGGTCTGCCATCGTGACCAGGACCAGCTGGTAAAGGAACTGGTAGAAAAGCTTAAAAAAGAGTGGCCTCAGTATACCTGAATAACGTTTTTTTGTGACTGCCGGGGGTGGGTTTCAAACTAAGTGCCAGAGTTGATTTTAAGGTAGTTTTGTTCCCATATGGGATCAAGAAGGGCAGCCACTTTCTGGGCGTATTCCACTAGTCCCTGGTAATATTCGGGGTCAGCCAGAGCTTCGGCCGCATTGTCGTCAATCGGGCGGGGCCGGTGTTTTTGCAGTAGCGGGTAAAGGTCTTTAAAATGATCGCGCATCGGACAGGGCCTGATCCAGTTTCTGACCGGGCCTGCAAATCTCATATCACGACCGTAACCATAATCGCGCTGCCATTTTCTAATGTCAGCGAAGAAGGGATGAGCCCAGACCTCGTTTAAGTTTTTCCCCTGGCTGTAGATTTCATAAATATTAACCGGTGAATAGGGCACAAAAACGCAGGGCGTAACCGTTCCATCCCAGTTGACGACCAGGTAGCCGCCGGACCGGCCGGCTGAAATGCAGCCATGGGTAGCTGTGCCGCTGTTCCAGAAATCAATCAGGAACAGGTGTTTTTCGTAGACTAACTGCCAGGCTCTCTGGTACAGCCGCAGCCGCTGCTCGGGGGTGGGCAGCAGCTCCAGGGTAAAGGCCCGGCCGATGGGCATGTACTGAAAAGCCCAGGCAAAATGAGCTCCCTGCTGGTTGAAGTAGAAATCCATCACTTCATCAGAAAAAACTTCCTCGGCGTTGTCTTTGGTCACGGTTAAAGAAATGCCGTAGAAGACTTTTTCCTTCCTCAGGTTTTCAAAGGCGGCCAGGATGCGGTCAAAAACACCACGGCCCCGTCTTTTCTCCGTGGTTTCCTTCAGGCCTTCAACCGAAATGGCGGGCATGATGTTCCCGGCCCGGGCCATTCTCCTAGCCATCCGGTCGTCAATGAGTGTGCCGTTGGTGTACACCAGGAAAAAGCAATCGTCGTGTTTTTCCACCAGGTCCATCAGGTGGTGGCCCTGGTCTTCATAAAGCAGCGGTTCTCCGCCGCTGATGACCACAAACCGGGCTCCCCATAATTTTTTGGATTCTGTTACCAGGCGGTCAAGCACCGGCCAGGAAAGTTTTATCTCGGTGCGGTCAGAGTCGGCATAACAACCTATGCAGTACAGGTTGCATTTCTTGGTCGGGCTGATGAGCAGAAATGCCGGTGGCACAGTCCCGAATTGCTGGCGGAATTTTTCCCGGATGGGAATTTCTCCTTCCCGGATGATGGCATCGCCGATTAGAACATTCAGCAGCTTCTTCCTGGTCTGAGGAGAGAGCCTGTCTTCAATTATGGCCCGGGTGATGGTCCTGAGAATGGCTATGCCCATCTCGGCCCGGTCGCGGACGGCGCCGGGTGGCTTTTCCCCGCGGGCCATATCTTCGGCCGTACTCTTCCTTAATTTGTTTTCCCAGGAACGGGCTAACAGGTAGGCTACAGGTTTAACGGTTTGCAAAAGAGGAACTAAGTTCGCAATCCGCCTGAGCCTCACGGCCCGGGCCTCCCTCTGCCAGTAGATTTTTTTATTCAAATCAGACATGTTCCCCTCCTTTAAAAAGGAGAGAAATTTGCGAAGCAAAATAATTTAATAATTTATTTCCCTTTTCCCCTACCAATAAAATTTGGGCTTGTTGATGGCGGTTGTCAAACACTGGACAGCCTCTGCGTAAAAATTTGGTGTGATTGGTGGGGGGTGATCACAGCCGTTTTCCATTTATAATCAATAAGATATATAAATTTATGATAGTTAAAAAAGGCATTACAAAGTTGAAGGATGATTTATCGTTTCCCCCTTTAAAAAAGAACCGAACAAGGGCGTTAAAAAGCCCATCCTGACCCTGATACAAGTGGTAACCTAAGTGAAAAAACGCTGAGTATTAATGGCAAAAAAGCCAAATTCGCTCCGCTTTTTAATGATGAGCGATACTCTAACGAGTTTAAACCAAATTGATTTTAAAAAGGGTATTTAAAACCGGATGATTATCTTAGCCCTGGAGTTATTACCGGGAAGATAGATACCGGCTCTGCAACTTGGAATGCCTGGCGCCATAGGCAAAGTAAATAGAAAGTCCGATAAGCAGCCAGACACCAAACCTCAACCAGGTTAAAGCTGGCAGACTGGACATCAGGTATAGGCAAAAGCCAATGGTTACCAGCGGGGTAAAAGGCACCAGTGGCGTTTTAAATTTTCTTTCCACTTCGGGCTGAGTATGACGGAGGACAATAACTCCTACAGACACCAGGATGAAGGCAAAGAGAGTTCCAATGTTACACAGCTCTATAATAACTGAAAGCGGGAAAAACCCGGCAATAAGAGCAGTCAAGCCCCCGGTAATCCAGGTACAGATGGCCGGCGTTTTGTGAACTGGATGAACACGGGAAAAAACTTCAGGCAAAAGCCCGTCCCTGGCCATGACCATAAAGATTCGCACCTGGCCGTAGACTGTGATAAGCAGGGTGGAAATCATACCGATTATTCCGCCGGTGGCCACCAGGGCTCCGCCCCATCTTATACCAATCCGGGCCAGAGCCGCCGGCAGAGCATTGCCCACGTCAATCTCTTTATAAGGCACCAGTCCGGTTAAAACAAAAGCCACGCCGACGTAAAGCAGAATCACCACCAGCAGACAGAGCATCAGTCCCAGCGGCACATCCTTCTTAGGGTTTATGGTTTCTTCAGCTGCGGTGGAGACAGCATCAAAGCCAATGTAGGCAAAGAAGATGATGGCCGCGCCGGCCATAATTCCTTTCCAGCCATAGGGAGCAAAGGGAGTAAGGTTGCTCAGCTTAACGTGCGAAATGCCCAGAACGATAAATAAAATAATCACGGCCATCTTGATGACCACGATGATGTTATTGGTGACCGCGCTTTCTTTAATGCCGATGTAAAGAATCCAGGTTATGAGGAGAGTAATCAAAATAGCCGGTAAATCAACTACTCCGCCGCTAAGAGGAGTCTGGGTTAAAGCTTTGGGCAGCTTGAGCCCCAGGTTTTCCAGAAGCCCGATGAAGGTAGTAGACCAGCCCGAAGCCACGGCACTGGCAGAGACCAGGTATTCAAGCATCAGGTCCCAGCCGATAATCCAGGCAATGACCTCACCAAAAGCCGCATAAGAGTAAGAATAGGTGCTACCGGCCACAGGAAACATGCTGGCCAGTTCAGAATAGGTCAGAGCACAGAGCCCGGCAGTAATGGCTGCGATGATAAAAGAAAGCAAAACGCCTGGCCCGGCTAGATGAGCTCCCTGCCCGGTAGCCACAAAAATTCCAGTGCCGACCACTGAGCCAATACCCAGGGCGGCCAGGTCCACAGCGCGTAAACTCTTACGCAGTTGGGTGTGTTCAGAAGCTTCCTGAAGGTCTTCGGGTCTTTTTTTAACCCATAGGTTCATGCTCTTTCTCCTGGATAAACAGATGACACAGGTTCATCTGTTTGGAAAATTCTTCAAGTGAAGAATATTACTCACATTGATTTCATTTGACAAGAAAAATTTCATAAAATAAATGCTAATGGGGAGAAGAAAAAAGTGGCTGAAAAGTAGCTGGAAGAAGGCAAGAACTTCTCCGTCAAAAATATGTTAGAGTATTTTTATATTAAGTTCAGGCTGTGGGAAAAAATGAAGGGCTTTACCACCCATCAAATAAATCAAAACTGGAGGAGGTGAATGAATGAATTTTAAGAAAGGGTTGGAATTTTTCCTGGTTCTTGCCTTCCTGCTGACTGTGGCCCGGCCCATAACGGCCCAGGTCAAGCTGGAAGTCAAGGAGCACGTCCTGAGTAATGGCCTGAAAATTTTGATGATTCCAAAACCTGGTGTCCCGCGAGTGGTCTGCCACATCTATTACAAGGTTGGTTCCATCAACGAAAGACCTGGCATAACTGGTATTGCCCATATTCATGAACACATGATGTTCAAGGGCACCAAAATTATGGGTGTCACTGATTTTGAAGCTGACGATGCCCTCAACAAGAAGATTGACGAACTGATGGATAAGATTTATCGCGAAAAATACTGGAAGAAAAATGGTGACCAGCAAAAGATAGCTGAATGGCAGAAGCAGGCCGAAGAGTTAATGAAAGAAGAAAAGAAGTACATCATCAAGGATCACCTGTGGGAGACTTACATGAAAAACGGCGGTACCGGACTCAATGCTTCCACCTCGGATGAGGTGACCGGATATTACGTCACCCTGCCGGCCAATAAGGTGGAATTGCAGATGATGCTGGAAGCTGACCGCATGATGAATTCTTATTTCCGCGAGTTTTATTCCGAGAAAGACGTGGTCATGGAAGAAAGAAGGCTGAGTGAAAACCGGCCAGGATATTTCTTCAGTGAGCAGGTCCGGGCTGCTTTTTACACGGCCTCGCCGTACCACTGGGATGTCATCGGCTGGATGGATGACCTGAAAAAGATTACCAAAAAGGACCTGATTGAATTTCACAACAAGTATTACGTGCCCAACAACGCCGTGGCGGTCTATGTGGGCGATTTTAAGCCCGAAGAAATCATCCGGCTGGCGGAAAAGTATTTTGGTCAGATACCCAGGGGTGAAGATGTTGAGCCCATTCGCACTTCTGAGCCGCCTCAGTATTCTCACAAGAGAATGTACGGCGAGGGCCCGGGTATGCCCAACCTGCAGATGTGGTTCCACATTCCACCGGAGGGTGACCCGGATGTGCCGGCCCTGAATATTTTAGCCACCGTGCTTTCAGGAGAAACCGGCCGCCTCAACCGGATACTAGTCCAGCAGAAGGATGTGGCCATCAGGGCCATGGCCATGAGCCGTCCGCAATGGTATGTGGGCGCTTTTACCTTTAATGTTATTCCCAAACTGCAAAAAGGCATCAAGCCAGAAGACCTGGAAAAAGATGTCTGGGAAGAACTGGAAAAAATTAAGAAAGAAGGCCTTACCGAGGAAGAACTTCAGAAAGCCAAGAATAAAACAGAAGCCACTTTTATCCGCAGCCTTGAATCTCCGATGTTCCTGGCCATGAGGGTGGGCCGGGCTGAACTCAACCGCGGCTGGCGGTCGCTCCTTGAAGACCTGGAAGCCATGAAAAAGGTTACCTCTGATGACGTAAAAAGAGTGGCGGCCAAATATTTTGTCAGGGACAACTGCCTGGTGGCCATCTATTCTCGCGGCCAGGGAAGATAAGGAGGGATGACCATGAAAAAGACATCTATCTGGATTTTAGGTATTTTATTGATCATGCTTTTGGGCGGGACGGTGAAAGCCCAGACTCCGACCAGACCCGAGGACCTGAAATTCCCTCCGCTGAAGTTTGAACCGCCCAACCCGGCCAGTTTCCGGGTGGTAATGGCTAACGGTCTGAGAGGCTATGTGAGGGAAGAAAGATCGCTGCCGATTGTTAACATCACGGCTATCATCAACACCGGGAGCCTTTACGTGCCGAAAGAAAAGGCTGGCCTCACAGATATTCTTTCTGAATGCCTGATAAAGGGTGGCACCAAAACCAGGACCGGACAGGTCATCGAGGACCGTATTGATTTTCTGGGCGGTAGCCTGAACTTTTCCGTGGGTGAAAGAACTGCTTCTCTGACTATGTCGGTGCTGAGTAAGGACCTGGATGAGGGGCTGGACCTGTTCTTTGATGTGTTGATGAACCCTGAATTCAGAGATGAGGCTATAAAGCTGGCCAAAGGGCGCCTCATTGAACAACTGCGTTCTGCTAACGATAACCCCAGCCAGGTGCTGGCCAGGGAGTTTGAAAAGGTCCTGTACGGGGAGCATCCTCTGACCTATGAACCCACGAAGGCGACAGTGGAAAGTATCACCCAGGCAGATTTGAAGTCTTTCCACAGCAAATATTTCTTTCCTAAAAACATCATCATCGCGGCTGCTGGCGACTTCAGCCGCGACCAGCTAAAGAGCAAGATAAACAAGTACGCCTCCAAGTGGGCTAACAAGAACCTGTCTTTTCCCGCCATCAGCAAAAACTTTCCACAACCTGAACCCGGCGTTTATTTTATCCAGAAGAAAATCAATCAGGGTTATGTTTCTATCGGACATCTCGGAATTGAGGACACCAACCCGGATTATTTTGCGTGCAGGTGATGAATTTTATCCTGGGAGGCGGCAGCTTTACTTCCAGAATTACCTCCAAAGTTCGTTCAGATGAAGGCCTGGCTTACAACACCGGTAGCCGCTTCACCTACCGCTGGGGTTTCCCGGGGACTTTTGCTGGCTATGTTCAGACCAAATCAGAAACCGTTGGCTATGCCATTTCTTTAATCCTCAAAGAGTTTGAGCGAATCAGACAGGAGCCAGTTTCAGAGGCGGAAATGGAAACAGCCATTAACTACTACCTGGAAAGCTTTGCCGATTTCTTCCAGAGCCCGATAGGAACAATGGTTAATTTTGCTAACCTGGAACTCCAGGGCAAACCCATGAATTTTTACGCCACTTACCGGGATAAAATTAAGGCCGTGACCAGAGAGAAAGTTATGGAAGTGGCTAAGAAGTACATCCACCCGGATAAGATGGTAATCATGATTGTAGGAGATTGGGAACCCTGCAACAAAGGTTCAGATAAATTTCCTGGTCCACTGGACAGACTGGGCAAAGTTCACCGGGTGAAGTTGATGAACCCACTGACCGGTCAGCTGGAAGATTAACTGCTTTAGATGGGGCAGAAGTTTTTGAGGATGGACTTTTTCCATCCTGAACGAAAGAGAGAAGCGAATTAGAAAGGGCAGCCGCCAGGCTGCCCCTTCTCTTCTCTTTATCCAGTGTATCAGCACCACACCAATTGTCCTATTTAATGGACAGCGAGACCTCCCTGTTAAACCCATTATCCCTGATTTTTGATGCTTTAAACTGGCATTTTTTTTGCTATCTGGTGGTTAGAAAAACCTAAAAAAGTTTGAGGATTGGGGTCAACGACAGGTAAAACTTCGGGTGCTCGAATATTTACGCATAGAAGAAGAGGAAGGCAATTTTATCAAAATTATGGGAGGAGGTGTGCCATGAAAAAGCAACTATGGGTGTGTTTTCTGGTCTTATTTCTGGTTGTTTCTGCTCAGGCTGCCGGAACAAAGACAGGTTTAATGGCTTGGGCAGGTGGAACAATATCCAGGTATGAAGGGACACCAATCCCGGTGGGTATTCCGGAGACTGATTATAAAAATTCCTGGCGGACGGGTTTTAACCTTGGCCTCGGGTTGGAGTTGAAGTTCGCACGGATTCCGCTAGCTTTCAGACTGGGCCTGGGGTACCTGGAAAAGGGGACCAAGCTGGATATCTATTATCTGGATACCAAGACAGGTTCCTATCCGTATCGGCTTAGCACTTTAAGCCATACGGGATTGGCCAGAATGAATTTCTCTGGAAAATGGACCCCGTATCTTCTCTTCGGATATGACCTGGATTTTATTCTGAAACACCGCGGCCAGGCTTTCGGGCTCGGTGGACCTGACCTTAAACCAGATACCAGAAAGATTGATTTCTGCCTGGTGGCTGGGGCTGGCCTTGAGTTCAAGGGGCAGAAGATGAGTCCATTCGTAGAAGTCCGTTATCATCACGGTCTGGTCAACCTCAGCCGGGGTACAGGAAGCCTGGAATACTACCCGAGCATTAAGAGCAGAGCGTTAGTACTTGGCGCCGGGCTTAAGTTCGGAAAATCATAAGAGTCAAGTTGATATTTAAAAGCAGTCCGTTAAAATTTAGATAAAGGCTGGAGGTTTCATGATGAAAAAATTATTGATTGCCGTTTTTATTCTGGCCTCGGTTTCGGCCGCTTTTCCTGCTCCCTGGTCTTCAAGTGAAAAACCCTTGGGGGGGGGGGGGGGGCAGCCTTCCGTCTACACCGTCCCGGAAATTTCCATAGTAGAGCAGGGCCCCAGGACAGGAGCTTCTTTTGGTGCCGGGCTGGAGATTCCTGTTCCTCAATCTGTGTTAAGTCTTGTAACTGAAATTAATTACCTGCAAAAAGGCGAGAAGGAACTTCAGTACTATTTGAACGAACTGCAGGGTGAAATTAGTTATCAGCTTGACACCTTGGGGTTGACCGGAATGATAAAAGCCAGGCCATCAAGAGTTATACCGGTGTTTGTTCTTGTAGGCTATGAAATTTCCTACATCCTGCGCCATAAACTGGGCGAGCTGGACCTGTTATCTGAAACCAGAAATTATGACCATGGCCTGGTAGTTGGAGGTGGCGTTGAAGGGCAGTGCCGAAACCTGGAACTTTTTTTAGAAGCCCGTTACCACTACGGAGTGGCTAATCTCCTTAGCCATGAAAATTATCCCTACTCTAAATT
>JGI24721J26819_10000926_pt1 | contig 32687 bp, 27 predicted proteins | sample YelNatPaOPGAMG01_FD_26819 | JGI IMG/M metagenome (IMG submission 26819) | reverse complement strand
CTTGGAGAAAATAAAGGAAAAATTCCTTCATGAAGACTTTCCAAAAATATTAATTGTAACAGATATGCTTATCACCGGCTTTGATGCACCAAATCTCTGGANAATGTATTTACATAAACCCTTAAAGGAGCACAGACTTCTTCAGGCAATTGCAAGAACAAACAGACGCNTTTCAAATAAGAAATTCGGCCAGATCGTTGACTACATNGGCATTTTGGACGAGTTAGAAAGATCATACTATAAATTTGAGGCTGAGGATGCGAGNGACTTGAAGATTGTTATAAGGNATTTAGAAACAGAGAAGGAATTTTTTAAAGAGCGATTAAATGAGGGCTTGAATATTTTCAAAGATATTGAAAGAAAGGATACATATGAGAGCTTAGAAGCGGCGATGGGGCGTCTTATAGATCCGGATGTCGCAGCAAAATTTGAGCACTTGATAAAAGAGCTGATGCACTCTTATGAAATGCTAGGTGGAGAACCATTCTTAAAACAATATCTTGGGGACTATACATGGCTTGTGAAGATATATGTGGTTTATAACAAGAAATTCAAAAAGGCCGATGTGGATGAATTAAAAATCGAAGCATTATCTAGAAAGACAAAACTCCTCACGGAAAAAGCAATTGATATGAAGGGTATCGAGAAATCATATCCCACCTTAGAGATAAATGAAAATTATATGAAGATGATTAAAGACAAAGGGATCAAGGACACCGGGGCTGCTATAGATATTATTTCTAATATGCTTAATTTTGCCAGAGCTAACGCGAGATCGGAATTTATGGTTAATCTCAAGAAAGAAGTTGAGGAAGTTTATGAAGAGCTAAGGGAAAAGAAGAAAATTACCGAAAAAGAAATAGAAAAAATCGAAGCATTTAATAATAGGATTTGGGATTGGATAAAAGAAAGGAAAGAAATAGGCGAAGAAAGATATCCTGTATATGAAGCCCTGAAATTAACGATACCTGATCTGGATAAAAATAGGGCAGTCAGGCTGACGAATGAAATACTTAATCATTTGGAGAACAAAAAGCTTCTTTTTCATGGGTGGAGCTTACAAAGAGATGTAAGGCGAGAGGTGAAAAAAGAAATAAGAATAAAGCTAATAGCAGGTTTAAAGAATTACAAAAACAAGATAGATGATTTAGTTGATAAAATCTTTTACGCCCTTGAGGGGATGGAATGAATGAGCTAATAATATTCGGGAAAAAGTATAAACCTTTTGGGAAAAGAAGAGACAGGATTCAGAAAGAGTTAAATAGTATTTTTAAAGAAATAAAAGGTGGAAAATCGAATGCTATAATTCAAGAATTCTTAAGCAATTTGCTTTATGAAGAGTTAGCGAAAATTTATGATGAAATCATAAATGATAGCAAGGTTGACATTTTTGGGGATCTGGACTTTGAAATTGTGAAATCCATAGACAAGAAAAGGAGTCGAATTGCAAAAATAAAGGGGAAAAAGATTATAGTTAAATTAAATGCAGTTTCTCTTCCGAGAGATGCCTTAAAATATATAGTTGCCCACGAAATGGCCCATCTGATAACGAAAAAGCATGGAAAAAGGTTCGTAAAGATATTAAGTTCCTTTCATCCGAACTTCTCAAAAGGAGAGAAGGCTCTGCATGATAATGAAGTGCTATCAAAAAGGGGTTCAATTTATGCCAAGAAATGATAAAGAGTAGGAACTTCCCTTTTTTTAAATAAAGAGACAATCTTTCGCAAGGCCAAGAATCTCGTTGACTGATTTTCCGGGCTTCATATCATAGCTATTTCTTTTTTTATTATAAACCATTTGAGGAAGAGGCATAAGTTCTTCATTTAAAGGCTTTATTGTCCAGGGATTATGCCAAATAACAGGAGTCAGGTTAGCGATATTTTCGCAGATTAAGTTTGGAAAAATCATGACAGCACTTACCCAACAATAGCAAGGCCCTTTTGATCCTATAAAAGCGCCGTTAAGAGCTCTTTCAAATCGCCTGTTAATTTTCCCATTAGGCATTTGTGTAATATCAAAATCGCCAAAAAGAGCATTTAATATTTCGTTATTAGCAATAAAAGAAAATTCGTTGACGTAATTTATGGCAATAATAAAAGGTAAATCTAAATCGCCGTAGTTTTTGGCTTTTTTTATTATAGATTTTCGAATATATTCGCTTCCCCCACAAAAAAGAGCCTTAGAAGATATGACTCCAATAGGCCCTATTCCGGTTTTGCCCCTTATTTCAGGTCCTTTTGGAAAAGCCTTAACTCTTACTTCCCATTCTTTGCCTCTTAAGATAAGAGTTGGAAGATCCCTGTACCGTCTATCTTTGTAAAGTTTGTATGTTTCATTATAATCAAGAGAGGACAGCCATTTTTCAAGGCTCTTTCTCCACTTTCCTCCTGACGGATTTTCTTTTGAATAGCGTTTAACTTGAACCGATAAAAAGAAGTCAGGAGAATTTACTTTATCGATACTTTCATAAACGACATTTTCTCTTTTTCTTGCTGCAGTTTCTTCTTTCGACGGCGCCGCCAATGCAGCCTCTAAATAGAAGGCAGGCTGGCCGTTATAATAGGTTTTAAAGTCAGGATGGGTAGATTTTCCTTGAATTTCAGGATGAATCTCAACCACAAACCCAATTTTCCGGAGGAGATTATAAAGATAAAGCTCGAAGAATGCAGCGAGATGTTCTATATCATTTGATGATATAAATCGAGCCCGTAAATCTTTTTTCGCACTTTCAGGATAAGATGAGTACCATTCTTCTAATAATTCTCTAATTAAATTGTACGGCTTTCGAGCGGATAAATTAATATAATTAAATTTTGGCTCGGCATGATTTGCAAAACCTATTCTTGTCCTTAGAATCTCGTCAAAAAGCTTCATACTAATATTATACAAAACATTTTTAATTCACCTAAATCTAATTAGTAATATATGGAATTCTATAAAATAGCAATGATATTCGTAGTATTTCTAATTGCAATTTTAGCCGTATGATTCGCTTTTTCATGGCAGGGCGAAATATCAAGGATATCAGGCATGGAAATATGAAAATATATGGGAATTTCGATAAACGGGGTGCTCTGGGACCCGGTGCTAGCCACAGCGATAATCGACAGGATAATCTGTCACTGCCGGATAATCATCATCGAGGGAGAAGGTTACAGGATGCAAAATCATAAAAAAGTAAGATTAAATCAGAAGATGCAACTGATAATTAAAAGATCAGACTTTATGTCTGCTAATCCCAAAAAAGGTGGGTCACTTTCTTTACCATTTTTGGGACTTTTTACTTGCCAACGACAAAATCTTGGTCCGGATTGTCGAGAAGAATATAAAAATCCTGAGAGACATGGAGATCTGGCTCTGGAAAAACAGAATCGACCTCTCCACCTTCATCCAGGCAAAGATAAGGGAAGAGATGGAGAAAGACCGCAGTAAGAAAAATATGCGACGAGCAAAAACGAAACAGCGAAGCGAAGTCTTCGAAACTTCCCTAATCCGCCGGCCTGAAGATCCTGACCTTTCCCCTGAGAAGCGCTCGATCCCACTTCACCAAATCCAGCTCTATGAGCTTGTTCATGTATTCTGAAAACGTGCGCAGAGCGATGGCTTCCTTTTTCTCCTTCTTGCCCCTCTTCAAATACTCGTTCCAAAGCTCTCCTGAGGTTATCTACTTCCTCTCCTTTACAATCGCGTAAAGCATGCGGTGATGCTCGCTCAGCTTGTTGCGAAGATAAGTTTTCTTAATGTCCTTCGCCTTGCTGTACGCCTCTTTAATATGCTTTTCTTCGATCGCTTCGCTTCCTTCCTTTTCGGCCGCATAGCCGGCGTTTTTAAGCGTCTGTATCGCAACTCTCGCATCTTCGTGCGCAAGCCTCGCTATCACCTCGAGCGTCTTCTTAGTCCAACTGCCCGGATAAAGCACAAGGCTGGCGCGCTTTTCAAGAATGAAGACCAAATAGACCTCGCAATAAGAGCGGTATTCGATCTGCCTCGCAAATATCAGAACAGATTAAGAAAGCTATAGAAAAATCTAAAATACCTTCTGAAAAGACCAAAAAATAAAGCATCAGTCTCAAATCAATTTCGTTTTCGCTATTCAAAATAAGAGCATTTAAAACTATGATTCTCTTCCCTTTCAGAAAACCCGCATTTCTCTCAATAAATTTATCCCATTCCCTTTTGAGCTTATCGCCAACAGCGATTACAACAACCTCATCAAATCCCGCTTCCAACGCTTTCCGAATATTGTAAACATCCTCGCTCTTCCCAGTCTCGATTTCAACAGCTATGCGCTTGCCATCCTTTTCAACGACGATGTCCACAGAGCGGCCTCCGTTAAGCCTGTATTCGTAAGAGACTTTATACCCTCTTTTCCGATAATATTCTCCAACCTTATGCTTCCAGTATTCATGTTCCCAGTCGGCCTTTTTATAAAAAACTTTTCTATCCTCACATCAGGAATCTCTTTCTTCCCTTTATCAGTCAGAACGAGGATCTTCAACCTCCCTTTGCGCGTAGAAAGCGTGCGCCATGAGATCAAGCCCTTCGATAAAAGCGACTGCTGCAGTTTATTACCCTGATAGCGGTTTAAGCCGAGCCTCGCATACCGAGAAACAACGCTTGAAAGAGGACAGCGGGCAATATCTGAAAGAAGCCTTTGTTCCTCCTTGCTGATTTTTTTAAAAGCTTCGCCTCCGTTTTTCGTAATTCCAACTGCATTTTCTATTTGATTAAGCATTCTCTCAAAAGGCCTTGCAAGCCTTATCATTTCTCTTTCAAGCCCGACAATCTTGCTTTTGGGCTTGCAACCATACATTTGTTTGCTAATTTCCTTGTCTGCGACACATTTTTCAATGTCAAAAGCAGGGCGGACAATGAAAGGCCTGAAATACCTGCCTTAAAGCTTAAAGATTGCTTTTTTGGCTCAATCTGCCCAGAAAATTCGGATTAATTCTTTGAACCGGGGTTGCTCAGAAGAGGAGGTTACGATCTTGCTATAAGTGGCAAAGATGAATATATGGGAAAGGAAGAAAATTCCGATTCCGGCCCCATGATTTAAACATGCAGGCCTTGTTCTTTATGATTAGTGCCTCTAAGGCATTCCTCCAAAAAGTCCATGAGAATTTTTCATGGCGCTCTTAAAGATGTGGTGACGCGGATGCTGGCATATGCGTTTCTTTCTGGAGGGTAGAAGCACCCGCCATTCTACGTTTGCCTCAAAAAAAATGCCAGAAATAAGTGATTTCCGCTTTTCAGGCCCAGGCCAGTAGCTACCGGTTTGCTTGCGGCAGGAGGTTGCGATATAATTATTTTCCGCCATATAAGGATACGAGATGCTAAAAATGAGCTGGCGTTATGCTCACTTGATTGCGGGCAGGCATGAAAGAACGAAACACTTCATGCTGCTTCTTCATACTGCTTCTTGGAGCGGGACCGGCGCCGGCAACTGCAATCTTTCCTTCAAACGAAAGACGTTTATGTAAGTTATTGATTTTAAAGGTGCCGGGGTGGCGGAACGGGTAGACGCAAGGGACTTAAAATCCCTCGGTTGGCAACAACCGTGCCGGTTCGAGTCCGGCCCCCGGCATTCTGCCCTGAAATAACTATCAATTCAGTTAAAAGAAGAGGAAGGCAGCCTGGAACAGGGGAAATGGAGACAGGGGAAAGGGAGGCGGAGCGCACGAAAAGGGTTACAGGGCACAAAAGGCGGATATAAAGCATAGAGAGGGCTATTAGCTTTGAGAGCATTAAATTTGAGAGCAGGCGCTGAAATCACGGGTAGAAGAATTCGTGTAGCTTTTTCTCTCATAAAAAGCAATTTCCTTCTTTTATCCTTAATTTTTCTGATTGTTTCTCTCATCTTTCTTTTTTGCTGCCAGCCCAAAGGTGAACTGATTTCTGAGGAAGAAGAGCTTGAGCCGCAGGCTGTCCAGGAAGAAACCGAGGAAACCAAGACTCCTCCAGCTCCCCGAATGACTGAGGAGCTTTATATTGATTTGACTGCCCGCTCTGCCCTTATCTGGGATAAATATAAGGACGAGCCAGAGAAGGCCCAACAGGAGGTCGATAACCTTTATCTTCGGGCAGGAGTGACCTGGAAGGAATACAAAGAATTTGAAGCTAAATTGACGCCCCAGCAGCGCGATGCTCTTCAGAAGAAAATTCTTGATTATATGCAAAAAATCATCCACGAATACCGTTGACCCACCCAGGCTTTCTCCTCGAAATATATAAAATCTTTTTGGTTATAGCCATCTTCTCAGACATTTTCATAAAAAATGTGCGGATTTTTCATGCCTTCCCTCTCCTCAGATAAGAAATTTCTCCCGGGCAGGAAAAATCTTATTATCCCTGATAGATGACTTAAATCCGGCAATTTTCAGGCTGAATCTCTGTGCCGGTCGGATACATTGATGACACATGATTATCCTTCCATAGTACCAAACATCAGTCCTTTTTTGGCTTGAGAGAATTTTAATTTCCCAGCCTTATGGGCGGCGGGTAAAGGGAACTGCAAACACCAGAGAGGCCCTTTGACCAGAAAAAATCCCGGATAAAAGTGTCACTGATATCTTGACCCCATACCGCCTCTTTGTAATTGACATAAAATATGCTAAAATATAATTGAAAATGTTTATGTTTAAGATTATTTTAAAGCTCAAATATTAAAAAATTTCTTATAGAAACTTGACAGCATGATATATAAAAATTAATATTAGGCAAATCATTTATAAAGGAGATGGCTATGAAAGAAAGAGTGCCCAGAGCTCAGGTCGTCAAAATAGCCAGAAAATTAAAGGCTCTTTCTCATCCCGAAAGATTAAGAATTGTTCTGGAGTTAATGAAAAAAGAGTGCTGTGTGGGCGAATTACAGAAATGCGTCGCCTTAAGTCAGCCCCATGTTTCCCAGAGTCTGCGTATTTTAAAGCAAGCCGGTATCGTGGCTGGCCGACGCGTGGAAAGAAGGATATGCTATCGGGTTAAGGATCCAGAAACTGAAGGTATGATTAAACTATTATTTGAAAAGGGCAAAGGAGTCGGGAAAAAAAGAGGCAGGAAATAATCCCTCCCTTATGAAACATTTTTCTTTTAGAACCCCCTATTGTTCTGAATCTTTTGAATGAGTGAATTAAAATCTAATTAAAATCAAATACATCCAGATTTACAAAATCTTAGAATCTGAAAAACCCGGTATCTAGAAAAGCCTTAATATCAGAAATTCTTAGATATCAAAAATCTTATCAGGTAAAGAGCAAATCTATGTTGATTCTTCTATTCAGGCTTTTTTCTATAAGGAGCTTCTGCAGGAAAATCTCAGGAAATCCTCAGGAGGGCCCGCCTCTCCAAAGCCAGTTTTTGAGAATAAAGATAAAATTCTTTTCTCTCAAGCCGGGATGAGGCTGGTTCATCCAGAAAAACAAAAACTGAAGGGTGAAGTTGCAAACAGCTGGCCGGGACGGAAATGGTTAGGGGACCCTCGAGAGCTTCCCGAACAATCTGAGCCTTTTCCTCTCCAGTGGCCAGAAGAAGAATGTTTTTCGCTTCAAGAATTGTTGCCAGACCTAAAGTCAGGGCGAGGCAGGGGGGTTCTTCGCCTCTCGCTTCAAAGGAAGCCCTTTCTCTGGCCCTGGTCTCCGGTGCAAGAACCTGAAGCCTGGTTCTTGAGCCAAAGGAGGAGCCAGGCTCATTATAACCGATATGGCCATTCAGCCCGATGCCGAGAATCTGAATATCAATTCCACCCACCTGAGAAATCAGGGCTTCATAAAAGCTGCAGTGAGCTTCAAGGTTTTCAGCCTGGCCATTTAAAAGGAAAATATTTTCGGGCCGAAGATTGACCAGATTGAATAGATTCTGACGGAAATAAAAAGCAAAGCTCAAAGGATGATCCTGGCTTAAGCCAGCGTATTCATCGAGGCTGAAGACTTTTATGCGAGAAAAATCGATTTTCTTCTCCTTATAAGCCTGGATAAGGCTCTGATATAAATTCAGAGGGGTGCGGCCTGCAGCCAGGCCAAGAACAAGGTCGGGCTTTTTTTTCCAGGCCTCAATTATTAATTTGGCTGCTTCCTGCGCCACTTCCTGCGCATTTTTGAAAATAAAAACATTCATGGTTGTTAATTAGTATCTTAGCAGAAAAAAAGACAATAAAAAATTATCAGGCGCGAGGCAGCAAAGCCTGAAGGAAGCGGCGAAAATAGGTTAAAATAAGAATGGTCTTGCCTTCTGACTGAAAGTAAGGTAGGCTAAGCTAAAATATTAAGTCTGCTTAAAGGACAGGAGAAGGCTAAAAGCATGATAAGATAAAAGGGGTTAACAACGAGCCCTGAAAGAGGATTAATAAGGGCAAGTAAATTTAAAGGCAATTAAATTAATGGAGGGCAATTTAATTAGTCAGATTAAAATGTGTTCAAATGGAGAAAAAATTGATTTTTGGGGATAATGAGATTGATAAATGATGGCAGGACAAGATAAGAATAAACGAATTCTAAATAAGCCTGATAAATAAAGGCTCATTTAAGGAGAAAAAAATGGATACCAGGGCTTTTATCAGCGAACAGATAGAATTTATCCGGAAAACAGTAGGCGAGGCCGGAGCTCTCTCAGCTCTGTCCGGTGGAGTTGACAGTTCTACCTGCACTCTTCTTGCCTGGCGAGCCATCGGACCCAGGTTAAAAGTAGTTTTTATTGACGATGGCCTGATGAGGGAAGGCGAGCCACAGCAGGTAAAATCAATTTTTGCTTCGCTCGGCATTCCCGTTGAAATCGTTGAGGCCCAGGCTGATTTTTTTAAGGCTCTGGCAGGCCTTGTGGACCCTGAGGAAAAGCGCAAGGCCTTTCGGGAAGCTTTTTACACCACCCTCGGCCGTCTGGTCAGGGAAAGCGGGGTGAAATTTCTGATCCAGGGAACCATTGCCGCCGATATTATTGAAACCAGAGGGGGAATAAAAACTCAGCATAATATTCTGGAGCAGATAGGGATTGACCCTGAACTGAGCTTTGGGTTTAAAGTCATCGAACCCCTTAAGACCCTTTTTAAGCATGAGGTCAGGGAAGTGGCGCGAGAGCTTGGCCTGCCTGAGGCCATCCTGAAGCGCATGCCCTTTCCTGGTCCTGGATTGGCCGCCAGAATACTGGGCGAAGTAACTCCAGAAAGAGCTGCGATTGTCAGACGGGCCACTCAGATTGTCGAAGAAGAGGTGAGCCCCTTTCAGCCTTTCCAGGCCTTTGCTGTCCTTCTGGCTGATAAGGGCACCGGAGTCGAGAAGGGGCAGAGAAAGTTTGGCGATATAATCATCATTCGTTCTGTTGAAAGCCGCGACGCCATGACAGCCGAACCATCCCCTCTTCCCTGGGAGGTTCTGATGAGGATAACCAGAAGGATAATTGAGGAGATTCCTTCGGTCGCCAGAGTTGCCTATGAGCTAACACCCAAGCCTCCGGCCACAATTGAATTTATCTGAGAGCCCCTACACCTTCCGGAATTAGGGCTTCCGTTGACAGGGAAGCGCCCTTCTGCTATTAAATGGAAATCAACGGCGCTATCGTCTAGAGGCCTAGGACAGATGGTTCTCAGCCATCAGACCCGGGTTCGAATCCCGGTAGCGCTGCTTCTCTAGATAGTACAGGCGGGGGAAGCCTTCTGAATGAAGCTTTTTTATCAGGCCGCCAACCTCTTTTTCTTCATTTTTCATTCCATGTTGATTATTTTTAATCTCTTCGCCTGGATCTGGCGAAAAACAAGACTGATTAATCTGATAGTGATTTTTCTGACCCTCAGTTCCTGGTTTATCCTTGGTATCTGGTATGGCTATGGTTATTGTCCTTTTACGGACTGGCACTGGCAGGTGAGGGAAAAACTGGGCTATGTTGATCATCCCCCCTCCTATACCGCTTTCCTTGTTCGAGAAATTACAGGCTGGGAGCCACCGGATGAGCTAATCAATAGGCTGACGCTGGGTCTTCTGCTGGCTGCTTTACTGGCCTCAATAATTTTTAATGGCCGGGACCTGCTTCAAAAAATGAAGCAAAAACGTTTCTGAAAGGCGGGGGCTTTCTTAACTGAAAGCCCCCATTGGCTGGGAAGCAGGGATTCGAACCCCGATTCCATGATCCAGAGTCATGTGTCCTACCGTTAGACGACTTCCCAGCAGACCATTTCTAAATATACCAGAATTTAAATCTATTTCAAGCCCTCTTCCTCCCCCTGACCCTCCGGGCCAGTTAAATTTTGCGACTTCTCATGTCCCCCTCCTGATAGATTCCCTTGACCGAAATTCTTTATCTGGGCGTTAAAAACGTGTTCTTTTTGTTTCATTTCGACTCATTTCATTTCGCTTATGTTATCCCTTTATCCTTTTCTTTTATCTCTTTTCTTTTCTTTTCTTCTCTTCTCTTCTCTTCTCTCCTCTCCTCTACTCTCTATCTGATCTTTCCTCTTCTCGCTCCATTTCCCTTTTTACTATTCCGTCTTTTTCCTTTTCTTTTTTCCTTCACCTCGCCATTTTCTTCCATTCTATTTCATTCCTCTTCTCCCTATTTGCCTTTTTTCTCCCCTATATCATGGCTTTTTTAAGCAGTTATCCTTCGAGTTTTTTCCCTTTTTTTGAATCAATCCTATTTAACCTAAATTTCGCTTCCCCCCATGCCTTAATTTCAACTACAAATTCCATACCGGGCTAAAATTGACATGTCTGGGGCATGCTGATAACATGACGGCTTCAAGAGGAGAGACCTGCTTGAATAAAAGATATCTTCGGCTAATTATCTTTTTTCTAATCAGCCTGGTTTTCCTTTACTTTTTTTTCCGCAGTGTCAACTGGCGAGAGGTAGGTAAATATCTGACCTCTGTTAAACCGCTTATTTTCACCCTGGCCTTTTTACTTACCCCCCTTCATCTTTTGACGCGGGGGTTTCGCTGGCGCTTTCTTCTTCTTCCCGAGAAAAGGCGGATAAGTCTTTGGAATCTTTTTACCAGTAATGCCGTGGGCTTTACCGTTACTTTCCTTTTTCCTGGCCGCCTGGGCGAAATCATCAAACCCCTTTACCTGGCCCAGAAAGAGGGGATGAAAAAAGGTTTCGTTTTAGGCACAGTTGTCGTGGAGCGCATGTTCGATATTTTTACCATGTGTTTTCTTCTTGGCCTTTTTTTACTGGCCCGGCCTCTTTATGCTGCCCTTTTCAGAGTGGATGAGGCGGCCAATTCCAATCTCCGCTTGTGGGGAGGTATTGGTTTAGCTTTTGCTACGGCCATTCTGGTTGTCAGCCTGATTCTTTACTTTTTCAAAGAACCAGCACTTCGCTTCCTTTCTTATTTAGCCCGCCCCTTGCCCCCGAAGGTGCGCTCAGCTCTTCTTGGACTGGCTGAAGAGTTTATTGTCGGACTCAAATTCTTTCATTCCATAGGGGCAGTCCTGATTTATATCGCCCTGTCTTTTCTGGTCTGGCTCCTCATAATCTTTTATTACTGGGTCTTTTTCCAGGCTTATGGAGTTAACATTCCCTTCTTCTTCCTTTTCCCCTATGTCTTTTTGACGATGGTTGGGGCTTCAATCCCCACCCCCGGTATGGTCGGCGGCTTTCATTATTTCAGCAAACTGGCTATGACCTCCATTTATGGCCTTGATCCCAACTTGGCCGTGGGGATGACCCTGGTCACCCATGCCCTTCAGCTGGTGGTGACTTGTCTTATTGGCTATGTTATATTATGGAAAGAGGGTTTATCTTTGTTTAAAATTAGCCAGTTAAGGGAGATGGATGCTTAAATGAAATGTCCCTATTGCCAGCATCCCGAGACCAGGGTGATTGATTCAAGGGAAAGCAAAAAGGGCCTGAGTATCCGTCGCCGCCGCCAGTGTTCAGCCTGCCAGCGTCGCTTTACCACCTACGAAAAGATTGAAGAAGTTCCCTTTATGGTGGTAAAAAAGGATGGCAGCCGCCAGCCCTTTGATGGTCAGAAGCTTCTTCGGGGTATGCTCAAAGCCTGTGAAAAGAGGCCCATTCCGGTTTCCAAATTAGAGGAGATTGTTGAGGAAATTGAAAATAAGCTTCAGGAAAAGCCTGAAAAGGAGATGAGTTCCGCTGAAATTGGCGCTCTGGTCATGGACAGATTAAAGGAGCTGGATAAAGTGGCTTATGTTCGCTTCGCTTCAGTCTATCGTGAATTTAAGGATGTGGTCGAATTCAAACAGGAGCTTGAGAATCTGCTTAAGGAAAAGTAATCCAGCCATGACTCCCAGACACAAAGCCAGCAAAGGTGCGAGAAAAATAGAGGTTTCCTACCGCCATGAGACTGAAGAAAGAAGCTTGAGAGAGGTTTTTCCTTCCTGGCCCTCCCCCTGGATTCCTCGAGTGGATATCTTTGAGCGGTCAGAGGAACTTGTCGTTGAAATAGAAATGCCCGGAGTTGAACCCCATGATATTTCTATTACTGTTCATGCCAACAGAATTGATTTGAAGGGAAAGAAGAAGGAAGATGAAAGGGCCAAGGGAGGGCATTATATTCGCCTGGAAAGAGAGTATGGCCAATTTTCTCGTTTTATCCCGCTTCCCTGCCTTGTCTTTCCCGATCACACTGTGGCCTGGCTTGAGGATGGTGTCCTGACAATACGGTTAAAAAAATATAAGAAAGAAAAATAGGCTTTAAGGGGCTCTTTAAGGTTGATAATAGTTTGGAGGAAAAGATGAGTGATTCAGAAAATGAAAAGCTCGGCTCTCCCTTTGAGTTAGGGGGTAGCTCGCAGGAGGGCGAATCAGAATTGAGCGGGCCGAAGGTTCAGATTCCATCTAAATTACCGGTTCTGATGCTCCGGGATATTGTTGTTTTTCCCTATATGATTGTCCCGCTTTTTGTCGGCCGGGAGAAATCAAAGAATGCCATTGATCTGGCTCTTTCCAGCCACCGCATGGTTTTGCTTCTAACGCAGAAGGACATGGAAATTGAGGACCCCAAGCGTGAGGATGCCTTTGATATGGGCACTGTGGCCCTGATTATCAGAATGCTCAAGCTGCCTGATGGCCGGGTGAGGGCCCTGGTTCAGGGACTGGTGCGAGCCAGAGTGGAAACCTTTGAGGATGATGGCCGGGTTATTCAATCTGAAATTACCGTTATTCATGAAAGGGAAATTACCGAGAAAACCATTGAAATGGAAGCTCTGATGAGGAATATTCGCTCCGGGCTGGAAAGGGCCTCCTCCCTTGGTAAGAATATCCCGCCCGAAGTTTTAATCATAGCGGCCAATATGGAGGACCCAGGCCGGCTGGCTGACCTTACAGCCGCCAATCTCGATTTAAAAGTTGAGGAGGCTCAAAAGGTTTTAGAAATCGTAGACCCGGTTGAACGACTGAGAAAGGTTCATGAACTGCTTATGCGGGAGCTGGAACTTCTTGACCTTCAGTCCAAGATAAGTAGCGAAGCCAGGGGCGAACTTGATAAGCTCCAGCGTCAGTATTTCCTGCGTCAGCAGCTTAAAGCCATCCAGAAGGAGCTGGGTGAAGGAAGTGAACTTCAGGAAGAGATAAAAAATTATCAGGAGAAGCTGGCGAAATTACAGGTGCCTGATGAGGTCAGGGAGGAACTGGAAAAGCAGATTAATCGTTTGAGCCAGATGCATCCAGAATCGGCTGAGACAGCGGTGGTCCGCAATTATCTTGACTGGATGTTCTCCTTGCCCTGGAATGAAAGCACACCTGACAATCTTGACCTTAAATCGGCCAAGAAAATCCTTGATGAGGACCATTATGGTCTGGAAAAGGTCAAGATGAGGATTTTAGAATATCTGGCCGTCAGGTCCCTTTCCCAGAAAATAAGAGGCCCGATTCTCTGTTTTGTCGGGCCTCCAGGCGTGGGCAAGACCTCTCTGGGCCGATCGATTGCCCGGGCCCTGGGTCGAAAATTTGTCCGGATTTCCCTCGGCGGGGTAAGGGATGAAGCTGAAATCAGGGGACACAGACGCACCTATGTTGGAGCGATGCCGGGGAAAATAATTCAGGGCATCAGACAGGCTGGAAGCAATAACCCGGTTTTCATGCTGGATGAAGTTGATAAAATCGGCGCCGATTTTCGTGGTGATCCCTCTTCGGCTCTGCTGGAAGTGCTCGACCCGGAACAGAATCATTCCTTCCGGGACCATTATCTGGGTGTTCCCTTTGACCTTTCTAAGGTCATGTTTATTGCTACAGCCAATCTGCTGGACCCCATTCATCCTGCCTTCAGGGATCGCATGGAAATAATTGAGCTTCCCGGCTATACGGAAGAAGAGAAACTGGAGATTGCCCTGCGCCATCTGATTCCCAAGCAGATTGCGGAAAATGGTCTCGATAAAAACCTGATTTCCTTCAGCCGGGGCGCGGTTCAAAAAATAATCTCTCAATATACCAGGGAGGCGGGGGTAAGAAATCTGGAAAGGGAAATTGCGGCCATCTGTCGCAAGGTAGCCCGTCTGGTGGCTGAAGGGAAAAAGAAGAAATATTACATCACTGTGAAGAATTTAGAGGAATTTCTCGGGCCGCCCCGCATATTCCGGGACCAGATGCTGACCAGGGACCAGGTCGGAGTTGCAACCGGTGTTGCCTGGACTGCTACCGGTGGTGAGATTATTTTTGTTGAAGCCACAAAAATGAAGGGTAAGGGTGGGCTGCTTCTTACGGGTTCTCTTGGCGAAGTCATGAAGGAATCAGCCCAGGCTGCTCTGAGCTATCTACGCTCTCACGCCGACGATTTTGGCATTGACCCTTCCATTTTCAGCGAATATGATTTTCATATCCATATTCCTGAGGGAGCCATTCCCAAGGATGGACCATCGGCCGGAGTCACTATTGCCACTTCGCTGGTTTCGGTCTGTACTGAGATCAAAGTCAGGCATGATGTGGCCATGACCGGTGAAATTACTCTGAGAGGGAATGTTCTGCCCATAGGCGGGGTTAAGGAGAAGGTCCTGGCAGCCCAGCGGGCCGGAATAAGGAAGATGATTCTGCCTGCACCCAATAAAAAAGATCTGGTTGATATTCCGGCCAAAGTTAAAAAAGAAATGGAGTTTATTTTTGTTGAAAATATCAATCAGGTCTTCGAGAGTGCCCTGGTCGTTTCACCTTTCAAGAAACGTCATGAAGTTGTCACGGCTCAGCGAGTCTGAGCTCATTTCGGCTCTCCGGAAAGATTTTCCGCCCCTGCAGAGGAAAATTCTTTTTGGTATCGGCGATGATGCTGCGGTTTTAAAAGCCGAAAGGGACCTGCTAGTTGTCACCAAAGATCTCCTCATTGAGTCCACTCATTTTAAGCGCGAATTCGGGTCAGCTTATCTACTTGGGCGAAAAAGCCTGGCTGTAAATTTAAGCGATGTAGCGGCCATGGGAGGTCGTCCCCTATACTGTCTTCTTGGCCTTGGTCTGCCACGTTCTCTTCCCACCACCTGGGTTGAGGATTTTATGGCCGGTTTTAAATCACTCTGTCAGGAAGAAAAAGTTTCTCTGATTGGAGGAGATTTGAGTCGCTCCGCGAAGATAGTTATTTCCGTGACTGTGATAGGTAAGGCCAGGAAGTTTGTCCCCAGAAGCGGTGCCCGGCCTGGCGATAGTATCTGGATATCAGGCTATCCGGGTCTGGCAGCAGCCGGGCTTTATTTTTTAAAGAAAGGTTATTTTTCAGAAAAAGGAAAATATTTTCTAAGGCGAGGAAAAAATTTTTTATGGCAGGGAAAAGATATTTTTGGGCAGGGAAAAGACTCCCAAAGGCGAGGAAAAGATTTTTTAGAGAAGGAAAAAAATTTCATAGATAAAGGAAAGAATGATACCATAAAAGTCCCTTCCAGGGCAGATTCAGTCGCCTTACTGATAAAAGCTTTTCTTGAGCCTGAGCCGAGGCTTCGTCTTGGACGATGGCTGGCTGAGGAGGGCCTGGCGACAGCCATGATTGATCTTTCTGATGGCCTGTCCATAGACCTTCATCATATCTGCGAAGAAAGCAATGTGGGGGCTGAAATTGAGGTGGCTAAAATTCCAGTTCATCCGGCCCTGAGGTCAAATTTTCGGAACCCCTGGCCTTTTATACTTCATGGGGGTGAAGATTATGAGCTTCTGTTCACGGTTTCGCCTTCGAAAAGAAAAAAGGTGATTGAAGCGAGCCGTCGCTACCAGCTTCATGAGATTGGTCGCATGATTGCAGGCCAGGGAATGTGGCTACTGGATGGAGGCAGGCGCCGTCCCTTAAAACCAGCCGGCTTCACCCATTTTCACCTCTGACCATTTCCTTTTTTGCCATTTCCATATTTTTATATTGCTTCCTGATTTCATTATCTTATAAATTAGCCTTCAGATTGCAGTGGCGTCATAACCAGCTCGAATAACAATGATTGTAACCGGTCAGGCCAACAAATTCCTCCCCTATCAGACTTTTTTCCTTCTTAGTGCTTTTCTGATATCTTTTGGCTAACTCCTTTAATAATGTTAGCCTAACTTTCATTTTTGAGCTGATTTCCTTGCTTCCTGGCTAATATCACCCCGATATTTAAGGGCTTGAGCAGCCAGAGGGCAAAGATAATTTCGTCGAGATTTTCTCGTGAGGCAACGAATCAATTTCGCTTAGATTTTAAATAAAGCCATTCGGCCTCTTGACTTTATTTTTTATTAGATATAAGCAAAAGAAAAAAACATGGGGAGAGAAAGATGTTCAAAATTAAAGCAATCATGAGCTTTCTTCTGGTTCTAATCCTTTTTCCCCACATCCTTTTTGCCGGCGGCTGGAACAATACTCTGCTTGGCTGCCGGGCCATGGGGATGGGTGGAGCTTTTATTGCCGTGGCCGATGATCCCAGTGCCATTTTCTATAATCCAGGCGGTCTTGCCAGACAGCAGCAGGCCTTCAATTTTTCCCTCAATGGCTTTCATATCTGGCCAACCCACACTTATGAAGCCCCGACCGGCCAGCAAATCCAGAGCCGCTTCGAAAGCTCTGTTCCCCAGATCTTTGTGACCTATCGCCTGAATGAAAAGGTGGCTGTGGGGTTTGGTGCCTTCATCCCCTATGCCGGGGGAGGTGTGGAGTGGGAAGAAAAAGACCTGGGCTTTCCTTTTAAATCTACCCTGGGCATTATTTCCTATACTCCCTCCCTGGCCATTAACCTCAATGAGAAACTTTCCCTCGGTTTTGCTCTTAATTTCTATCATGGAATTTTAACCGTCAATACGGAAATGGAACCCTTTGGAGAAATGAAGGAAGAGGAAAGCGGATCCTCTCTTTCAGCTTCCTTTGGTCTTCTTTACCGGCTTTCCGAGAAAGCGGCCCTGGGTTTCAGTGTCAGGGGACCGGCTAAAATGAATCTGGCCGGAACAACTTCAGTCACCTATGGTGGCTTCAGACTCAAACTCGATTCCGAGACCTCCTTCAATCTGCCCTGGGACCTGGAAGCCGGTTTCTCCTATCGTCTCAGTGAACGTCTATTGTTTTCAGCCAGCACTCAATTTACTCTCTGGTCTTCCCTGGATAAAGTTGATAAGACCATCAAAAATGTTCCTTTAATGGGCGAAATCAGGACAGCTGAAACCATGAATTTTGAAAATATCATCGTCAGCCGGGTCGGGCTTGAATATGCCTTTCCTCAGGGGGTCTTTCTAAGAGGTGGCCTGGGCTATGACCGCAGCGCCACTCCTGATGAATCGCTGAACATTATGAATATTGATGTCGATAAATTCAGCCTCCTGGGTGGGATAGGCTACCGTTCCGGTCGGGTCTCAATTGATTTTGCCTATATTTATGCCCTGGGCAAAGAAAGAGAAAAAGCCCTTTTTGGATTTGGCCCTCATCCCCTCATTGAAAAATATAATATGAAAGTTTTTATCCTCGGCCTGGGCCTGACCTATTCTTTTTGATTTTTTAGCTGACGAGCCGGCCCTCAAAAACAACTTCAGCTGGCCCGGTTTGATAGACTCTCTGGCCCTGCCATTCAACCAGAACTTGACCCATACTGGTTTTTACGGTTACCTGATTATCTGTCAGGCCTTTCAGTATTGAGGCCACAGCGGCCGCGGTGGAACCACTTCCTGAAGAGAGAGTTTCCCCAACGCCCCTTTCCCAGAAAAGGACCTCTATTTCCCGGCGGTTTAAAACCCGGATAAATTCAATGTTGGTTCTGTTGGGGAAAAAGGGATGGGATTCAATTTCCCGGCCGAGCTGATGCCATTCAATCCGGGCCGGAAATCTCTCCACGAAGATGGCGCAGTGGGGATTCCCCACGGAAACCACGGTTATGGGATAAATCTTTTGATTGATGGAAAGGGGATAATCAATAATTTTTTCATGGTAGGAACCGTCATCAAAGGGAATATCGCGGGAGGTTAATTTGGGAATACCCATATCAATGCGAATGATATATCGCGAAAGGGAAGCTTCAATGAGAGTACACTCTCTTTCGCCAGCTGAGGTCAGGAAGAGAATTCGGGGAGTATTTATCTTTTGATGATAATAGAGACAGGCGGCAGCACAGCGGAGGCCATTGCCAGAAATTTCAGGTTCTGTTCCATCGGCATTAAAAATACGGAACTGAACGATTCCCTCCTGGGCATTGCGGATAGTGATGATAATCAGACCATCAGCGCCAACCCCGACATGACGATCACAGGCTTTACGGGCAAATTGACCCAAATCCTCCTTCAGGCTGATTTCCTGGTAGTCAATCACCAGAAAATCGTTGCCCAGCGAATGGAGTTTTGTAAATTTCAATTTTAAGGCATCCTTAAAGTGACAATGAAATCTCGGCTTAAGCCTTCTGATTCCCGCCGCAGTAAGAGGACCACGGGTTCACCGGATTTTATTCTTCTCAGGGCCTGCTGGAATTCCCGGGCAGAAGTCACTTTATTGCGATTGACCTCAAGAATTATGTCTCCGGGCTGAATTCCTTTTTTGGCTGCCTCGCTGTAAGGATCTACATCGGTGACGATGACCCCTTCCTGAGTTCTCAGGCCATAGGAACGAGCTATTCTTGGAGTCAGCGTGGTTACTATAAGACCGAGGTCCTCTGGCCTTGATTCAGGCGGCCGGGCTGTTTCTTCTTCCGGCAGCTCGCCAATAGTGGCTGTCAGGGTCTTTTCTTGTCCATCTCTTATTACCTTAATAGTAGCCTTTGAACCAGGAGAAATCTCTGCAATCTTGAAACGAAGGTCCATATCATCCTTAACCTTCTGCCCATTAACCTCCACAATGACATCATATTGTTTCAGGCCAGCTTTATCAGCCGGGCTATCAGGCTCCACTGACTCCACCACCGCTCCTTCTTTGCTTTTCAGTTTAAAGGCCTGGCGATACTCTTCATCAACAGGCTTGGGTACAATACCCAAATAACCGCGAATAACCCGGCCCTTTTCCTTAAGCTGAGAGACGACTTTTTTAACCAGATTGGAAGGAATGGCGAAGCCAATGCCAGCGTAGGCTCCTGTTGGAGAAAATATATTGCTGGTGATACCAATAACTTCACCCTTTAAATTAACCAGTGGCCCCCCGGAATTTCCCCGGTTGATGGCAGCATCAGTTTGAATGAAATCCTGATAGACGGGCTCAGCCACACCCAGCTGCCTCCCCTTAGCACTGACTATTCCAGCGGTAACCGTATGTTCCAGTCCCCAGGGATTGCCTATGGCCAGAACCCATTCACCAACTTTTATCTGGGAGGAATCACCCATTTCTACATAAGGGTAATTATTGCCATCAACTTTAATCAGTGCCAGGTCAGTCTTGGAATCAAGACCCACCGGTTTAGCCGTGATTTCATCAGCCTGACTTGTGTAAACTGTAATTTTGTTGGCCCCTTCGACTAAATGATTATTAGTCACGATATAACCGTCAGAGCTGATAAAAAAGCCTGAACCCTGAACCGTACTCCTTAATTCCCGGGGCTGTCGTCTGGGAAGACCAAAAAAGCGATCCCAGAATTCATCAAAGGGCCATTCCTCAAATCCCCTCACTTTTTCCACCCGCTCGCAGACAATTTTAACCACAGCTGGCCCAACTTTTTCGACAATCCGGGAAAAATCGAAGGGAGGAACAGCTTCGTTCAGGGGTGAGGCATAAAGCGGGGAGGAGGAAACAGAATTGTATCCGGAAATTACGGGTTGACTGATTTGCCTGCTCTGATTCTCAGGTTGAATTAAAATTAAACCGGCCACCAGAAGCCCGAGAACAAAACCTGTCCCGCCAATCCACGCATATTTTCTCATCAGGAACAACCTCCTTATATAAAATTATCACAGGCTAAACTAAAAAACAAATTAATTCAGTTTAAATTAATTTTAGTTTAAACTAATTTTCTGGCTTTTCATATTTTTCTTTGGTTTTCAGTTAGCCTCTTTCCCTTTCTTTGAGGGCTTTTAAAGAATAACCTTTTCCCCATGAGAAAAGTTGCAAGAGCAGGCCTAAATGGTTATTATGGCCAAAAAGAAAATTGATGGCCTCTGGAAGGAACTCATGTCTGAAAGGCCTGGTTTTTTGGTCGTCCTGGAAGGCATTGATGGCTCGGGAAAATCAACCCAGGCACGCTTGCTTGCCAGGAAATTAAGAAAAATGGGCCTGCCCGTTACTGTTCTCCGGGAGCCGACGAGGGGAAAATGGGGGAGAATAATCAGGGCCAGGGCCCTTCAGGAGACGGCTTTAAATCCACAGGAGGAACTGGAACTTTTCCTTCGGGACCGTCAGGATAATGTCAGGCGGCACCTTGTACCAGCCCTCAACCAGGGTAAAATTGTCATCCTTGATCGCTATTATTTTTCCACCATGGCCTATCAGGGGGCCAGGGGAATTGATCCCGAATATATCCGCCGACAAAATGAAGCTTTTGCCCCCAGGCCAGATGCGGTTTTTATCCTCCATCTTTCTCCGGCCGAGGGCCTGGCCAGAATTCACCAGCGGAAAAAGAAAGATATCCTCTTTGAGCAGGAGAAATACCTGGAGAAGGTGGAGCAAATTTTCCGGAAAATCAGGGGCCGCAGGATATATCACCTTGAGGCCAGCCAGAGCAGAGAAAGAATCAATGAGCTCATTTTGCGCCGGCTTATATTTCTTCTGAAAAAGAAGAATTTTCTTCAACTGGACTCATCTCGAATTTAGCCTGACTTTTTGGTAAGATTCAAGGGATGAAGATAAAGAAAAGCGCCTCGAGCTCCGGAAGAAAGGGACGCCGGAGGCACGCGCGTTTCTGGCTGATCCTGATTTTATTTGGCTTCTCCATTCTGGCTGGGGTTGTGGCCGGAGTTTATAAGGCCATTAAAATCAATCTGCCCGATGTCAGTGAGCTTGAGCATTTTGAGCCCAATATTATTTCCACCGTCCTGGCTGATGATGGTTCAGTTATTAAAGAATTTGCCATTGAGCGCCGGGTGGAGGTTCCTTATGAAAAAATTCCTCCTGTTTTGAAACAGGCTATTGTGGCCACGGAAGACCCTCGCTTCTTCCGGCATCATGGAGTTGATTTTCGGGGTATTCTGCGGGCTTTTGTCGCCAATTTAAAACAGGGTCGAATCCGACGTCTCCAGGGTGGAAGTACCATAACCCAGCAGCTGGCCCGGCAGCTTTTCCTTTACAGTCAGCAGACCCTGAGCCGGAAGCTCAAAGAAACCTATCTGGCTCTTCAAATTGAAAGAAAATATCCCAAAGAAAAGATTTTTGAAATGTACTGTAATCAGTGTTATCTCGGCCATGGTGTTTATGGAGTTGAGACAGCCGCCAATCTCTTCTTTGGAAAAAGTGTCTCTGATTTAACTTTAGAAGAGGCAGCTCTAATTGCTGGAATTTTTCGGGGCCCTGAAATTTACTCCCCTTACACCAATGCTGAGGTCACCTTAAGAAGGCGTAATCATGTACTCAATAGAATGGCCGAAGAAGGCTTTATTTCCAAGGAAGAAGCTGAGGAAGCCAAAAAGAAACCTCTGGTTGTTCTCCCCCTGCACCGGCAGAGTTCAGAATTCGGGGCTTACTTTTTTGAAGAGGTGAGAAAATACGTTGAGAAGAAATACGGGGCTGATCTTCTTTATCGCTCCGGCCTGAAAATATATACCACCCTGAACCCCCAGATGCAGACCTGGGCGGAAGAGGCTCTCCTCAGGAGATTGCGGGAGATTGATAAGCTCCGGGGATGGAGAAAGGACAAAAGAAATCTCCTCCAGGAGGAAAAAGTTGATTTGAAAAAAGCCTGGTTGCCAGGCTGGCGGCTGGCTCCACTGAAGCCAGGAGATATTGTTCAGGCTATTGTGCTCTCCGTTACAAAAAAAGAAGCTCAGGTTAGAATCAGGGATTATGAGGGCCTGATAACCAACAGGGATATTGCCTGGACAAGAACCGACAATCTGGAAAAACTCGTTCAGCCAGGCGATGTCATTCAGATTGAGATAAAAGAGGTAGACGAGGCCAGTAAGAAGTTTGTGGCTTCCCTGGACCAGGAGCCTTTGCTTGAGGGAGCTTTTCTGGCCATAGAACCCCAGACGGGCGAAATCAAGGCCATGGTTGGGGGTTACTCCTTTAATCGAAGCAAATTTAATCGCGCTACCCAGGCGCTGCGCCAGGTGGGTTCAGCTATTAAGCCCTTTCTTTATGTAGCTGCCCTCGAAAATGGGTTTACCCCGGCCAGTCAGATTGTCGACGAGCCCGTAAATTTCATTGATCGCTGGACCGGCCAGCCCTGGTCTCCCCAGAACTATGATCGGAAATATAAAGGGGTGGTCACCCTGCGCATTGGCCTGGAAGAATCGAGAAATGTGGTCACAGCAAAACTTCTCGATTATATTTCCCCTCAGCTTGGAGTTGAGTACTGTCGAAAATTCGGGATAACCTCACCCATTTATCCCTATCTTTCCCTTTCTCTGGGTGCCTTTGAGATAAGCCTTCTTGAGCTTGTTTCCGCTTATACTGTCTTTCCCAATAAAGGCGTAAGGGCCAGACCCTATTTTATCCGCCGCATAGAAGACAGGCAGGGTAATCTGATTGAAGAAAATCAACCAGAAACGGAGACGGTTATCTCGCCCCAGATGGCCTACATGATGACCTATCTTCTGAAAGGGGTAATCGAAAGGGGAACAGCAGAGGCGGCTTCGCCGCTGCTAAAGGATAAAGCTCTGGCCGGGAAAACTGGCACAACTGACGATTTTACCGATGCCTGGTTTATTGGTTTTTCTCCTTCCCTCTGTGCTGGAGTCTGGATTGGCTTTGATACTAAAGTCTCCATCGGTGATCGAATGGCCGGCGCGGTAGCGGCTCTGCCTGTCTGGATTGAATTTTTTAAGAAAGTCATTGAGTCCGAAAAGAAAATGGCGGAAGGAAATGGTCAGGAATTCATTTATGAAGATTTTGAGGTGCCCCCAAACCTCAGTTTTGTGACCATTGACCGAAAGACTGGCCTCCTGGCCACCTCTAACTGTCTCTGGCCACTGCGAGAGGTCTTTCTGCCCGGGACCGAACCCCAGCGATTCTGCACCCGCCAGGATCATCTTCTGATTCTCGATTATTATGGAACCTCCAGGGCCGTCGAAGAACACGATGATTGAGGATTTAGATTGGAGGCTTGGCCGTAAAAAATGCGGCCCTCAATAAGGCTTGTATCACGTTTATTCTTTCAGGTTCTTCAAACTCTTTGTGGCTAAAGACGATAGATTTTAAGGCAGTCACAGGCGGATGGAATTCTGGCCAGTTCCTTGTGGCAGAGGGCGATTTTAGAGCAATATTCAGAAAAATATCCATGAGAGGCGCAATATTTGGCTTCAATTCGCCTTTAAGAATTTATCTTGGGGTTCTTTGAAGGTTCTCGGAGATTGATAATAATTCAGGTCTATCAATTAAAAACCAGGCAAAGTTTTTCGAAAACAACGGGTTTTGAGAATTTAAAAGAGCTTTAAATGCCCTTGAATTGGTATTTGTCCCAGAAGTTACGTAATAGCATTTTTAAAATTGAATAACAATCTTTCTCATTCTCTTTCTTTGCGAAATTAATCTAGGGAAAAGTTTTATAGGACTTCATTTTGTGCCTGCGATAAAAGCAGATTAAAGCAGGAAAAGGCCGCTTAATTCTAATGTAAAATCTCTTAGCTTATTGCAATTTTTAAGAGTGAGCCTGGATCAAATTGAAATTTAAAAATTAGATTAATAAATTAAATCAGGAGTTCGAAACAAAGATAAATTTTCAGGGCTGAATTTTTATCACCAGATGGTGAAATTTTTTGCTTACAGCTAATAGCCTAAGGTATTTTTCTTGAAAGAAAAATAACTTTTTATATTTTCCCATTTTTGACCAATTTATTTAATTGTTCAGAAATTATCCCAGCCTGCCTCAGGCCTGAGGCCAGTATAGCTCCAGATTGTGCCAGGCCGGAGCAAGTTCTTTTCTGACCAGTGCAGAAATCACAGGCTCCTTAGCCGGAACGTCCTTAAGGCCGGCCAGCTGAAAAAGAATTTCTCTTACCCCATTTTTAAGCCCCTCAAAACTGTAGCCGCCCTCAAGAACCAGAAGAAGCCTTCCCTCACAGACCTCTCTGGCCAGAGCCATGAGCTGACTGGTCAGGGCTGCAAAGCCTTCAGCCGAAACCATCATACCACCCAGAGGATCGCCGGCATAAATATCAAAGCCAGCTGAAACTAAAATAAACTGAGGCTGATAGCGATAAACAATCGGGGTGAGAAATTCTTTAAAAATGAAAAGATATTCGCTATCGCCCTTGCCGGGAGAAAGAGGAACATTGAAGGTAAAGCCTAGGCCTTCGCCTTCCCCCACCTCATCCCAGTGGCCGGTTCCAGGATAATAGGGGAACTGATGGGTGGAAAAATAAAAAACTTCCCTTTCTCGATAAAAGGCATGCTGGGTGCCATTGCCATGATGGAGGTCCCAGTCGACAATCAAAATTCTTTCAAGCCCGTATTTTTTTCTTAGCCAGCGGGCCGCAATAGCCACATTATTGAAGAGACAGAAGCCCATGGCCCGGGAAGATTCAGCATGGTGACCTGGTGGCCGGATCAGAGCAAAGGCATTGTCCACCCTTTTCTCCATGATGGCCTGAGCCGCTTCGAGCACCCCACCGACAGCCAGAAGAGCAGTTTCATAGGAAAGTGAACAGGTGGAAGTATCGGGGTCAAGAATAACTCTGGGCTTACCCCTTGTTTCCTTTATTTTTTCAATATAGCTTCGATAATGAACCAGGGCAATTTCTTCTTCTGTAGCTTCCCTTGGTTCAATTGTTTGGAGAATCTTAAAGGCTGGTTCTGCTTCTATCATCCGGTAAATGACTTCGAGACGGGCCGGGCTTTCCACATGATGAGGCCCCATATCATGATTTAGATAACGCCAGTCGCGAACGATGCCGGTCACCATGTTTATTTTTTTTCGGGGAAAAATTTTTCCAGTTCTTCTGGTCTGGGTTTTCTGGTTAAAAGGCTGACCACAATCAGCGTGATCAGGGAAGCAGCGAAGGCCGGATAAATCAGGGGTATTCCCCAGGGGTCACCTTCCGGGACTTTTTCCGGAGGAAGAACCTCAGCCATAATTTTAAGGAATATACAGACCGCTGTACCGGAAGCAATTGAGGCCAGACCGCCGGCTCTGGTGGCCCTTTTCCAGGCCAGGGCAGCTACCAGGGCCGGAGTTATAGCTACACCATAAATAGTATAGGCAAAGTAACTCATCTCCAGAACTGACTTGAGTCTAGTCGCCAGAAGGAAGGCGATGACGCCGAGAATAGTCACCAGGGTTTTCTGCAGAGCCACCATTGTTTTCTGGTCAGCATCCCTTTTGATAAAGCGCTGATAAATATCTCTCATGATGGTTGTTGAGGGTGAAAGAAGGTAATTCATGCCGGTGCTGATGACGACGGCACAGGCAGCGCCGAGAAGGAGAACACCCACTGGCGCTGGCACGAGATTTCTGGCGGCCATCAAAACAACCTTTCCACCCTCCTTGGGAATCGTCAGATCAATCTGATCCCTGAATTTGCTATAAGAAAAAACAGCGATAACCACAACCACTGTTTCTACGAAAATCGTTCCGATGGTCCAGAGAATGACGGCGTTCTTAGCATCTTTCGGGGAGCGGGCACTGTAAAATTTCTGATACATGCTCTGAACCCCCATGAGAAGGAGAAGGGTCGAAAGAAAATAGCCACCTACCTTGAGAGTCGGGTGAGCTCCGAACTGTTCATTAACCACAGCAAAATAGCCAGGGGGCAGAACCTGGGTGGCCGTCTTCAGGCCACCGGCGGCCACATAAACAAAAGGAACAGAAAGCAGGCAGGCTAATAGGATGATGATGCCGTTAGGTAAATCAGTGTAGGCGACGGCCACCATGCCGCCAAGAGCCGTGAACAAAATGACAAAGGTGGCAGCTATCACCGTGCCGACGGAATCAGAAATGGCTCCGTCTGTAGTTACGTTGAGGATGAAACCTCCAGCGACGAATTGATAGGAGACAATGGCAATAAAAGAAATGATGAGAGCTATGGCTCCAATGATGCGCGCGGCCGGGCCATAACGAACTTCCAGAATATCCCCGATGGTATACTGACCGAAGGTCTGGATTTTGCCGGCTAAAAAATAAATAACGATTATACCGACCCAGGCACCGGCAGCTAACCAGAGAGCCGAAAAACCCGCCTTGGAGGCAAATTCAGCTCCTGCGATGAAAGTGCCAGAGCCGATCCAGGTACAGATTAGGGTGAAGACCATGACCGAGGTTTTGAGCTTCCGGCCGGCCACCATAAAATCTTCTTGGCTCTTAATTCTTTTTGACCGAATAAAATTGATGACCGTGAGCACCAGAAGATAGGCCAAGATGATGTAAAGATAAAAATACATCCAGCCCTCCTTGTTATTTATTTCTGCCTTTTCTGGGCTTTGTCCACAGCTTCTTTATCTTCAATTTGGCAAAAACGAGCGCCATAATAACATATCGCTTGAAATCAGCCAAGCTTCTGATGTTTTTAAAAACATTAATTGCCTTCCTCCAGAGGGAGATGCGGCCACCGCTCATGGACCAGCGGAAAAGGAGCTCTGAAATCTGCGCCCAGGTAAGCCGGTCAATAAAAAGAGGAACATCACCCTGGGCTGTAGGCAAGGTAACTATTCCCCGAACATGCTTTTTGCTCCAGGTAAAATCAGGCGGCAGCAACCCCCTTTCCCTGGCTTCTCTTTCCAGAGGAGTTCCCGGGTAAATATGCAGGATGGCTACAGTCGCCTCTATTTTTCCCTGATATTCCTCAATAATTTTTATGGTCTCCTGAGCTTCTTCCCAGGTTTCTGTGGGATGACTGAAGATGAAAAAAACACTGGGAATAATTTCGAGTTCCTGACACCAGGAGATAAGATGATGAAAATCCTCTATTTTGATTTTTTTATTGATGATTTCATTGCGGACTCTTTCTGAACCGGCTTCAAGGCCAAAAGAAATCTGAAAAAGGCCAGCTTCTTTCATGCGGGAAAGAAGTTCCTTTGACATTAAATCTAGGCGTACTTCGCAGCACCAGTTGATGGGCAAACGCCGGGCTATCATGAGTTCGGTAATTTCTTCCACCCGGCGGGCACTCAGATTAAAGGTGTCATCGTAGAAATAAATGACCTGGGCCCCATAACGGTCAATCAAAAATTCTATTTCCTCGATAACCTTCAGGGGAGACCTGACCCTAACGTGACGGCCCCAGTTAACTGGAGTAGCACAAAAATTGCAGTTAAAGGGACAGCCCCGGGAGGTCATCATGTTGGCTGCCGGCAGCAGGCCTTTTCCTGGAACCTGGATTTTAAAATTATATTTTTCAAAGGGAACAAGATGAAAGGCCGGGTAGGGCAGTGAGTCCAGATCAGCGAGAAAGGTCCGGGGCGGATTGGTGATGACCTGGCCATTGTGACGATAAGAAATACCAGCAATTTTTTTCAGATTATCAAAGTTTTTTCGCTTATCTTTCAGGGCGTGACATAATTCCAGCATGGTCAGTTCGCCCTCACCCCGGACAACGATATCAATTTCCGGGAAATGGGCCAGGGTATCTTCAGCGGCCATGGAGGCATGGGGCCCGCCGAGAACGGTTATAGCCTCAGGATTGGCCTGGCGCGCCAGCTGAAGGAGCTTAAAGCTCTGGAAGCGATTCTCTGTGGTGGAGGTTGCACCAACGATATCGGCCCGGGAAGTTTCAATTTTCCTGGCAATCTCCCGCCAGCTTAAATTGAGAATATCGGCAGGCACAACCTCAACTTCAAAGCCTTCCTTTTCCAGAACAGCCGCTAGATAAAGGATACCGAGGGGCGGCATCGATATTCCCCTCGACCAGCGTTCAGCTAAATAGCCTGCAGGGGGAACAAAGAGCTGCACTTTCATGAAAGGGTTGGCGCCTCCTGCTTTTTTTCAAGACGAACGGAATAGAGCGTGGTTACATTGGGTTCTTCCATGGTTGTGCCGTAGATGTAATCGGCCACTTCCATGGTTTTGTAATTATGGGTGACGATGATGAACTGGGTTGTGGCTTTCATCTCTTCCATCAGGTCAACAAAGCGGGAGATGTTATTTTCATCTAGAGCCGCGTCAACTTCATCCAGAATGCAGAAAGGAGTGGGTCGCGTGCGGAAAAGGGCAAAGAGAAAGGCCAGGGAGGTCAGGCTCTTTTCGCCGCCAGAAAGCAGGTTAATGTTCTGAAGTTTTTTGCCAGGTGGCTGGGCCAGAATTTCCGCCCCGCTTTCCAGGGGGTTTTCCGGATTGGTCAGGCGAATTTCAGCCACCCCGCCCCGGAAAAGAAAACTGAAGATTTCCTGGAAATGGCGGTTAACCTGCTCCAGGGCCTGAAGAAATTGCTTCTTACTTTCCTCATCAATCTTTTTGATGGCCTCTTGCGTAGCTTCAATGGAAGCGCGAAGATCGTTCCTCTGGGTAATAAGAAAGTTATAGCGTTCCTTCTGCTGCTGGTATTCTTCCTCAGCCATAAGATTGACGGCCCTGAATTTCTGGAGCTCCTCCTCAGCTTTTTCGAGCTCCACCTCAATCTCTTCACCAAACATTTCCTTTTGAGGTGTTTCAGCCCTGAGTTCCTCCAGGGTTTTCCTCAATTCCTGCCAGCAATTTTCACCGAGATTGGCCAGATCCCGGTCAATCTGAGTCCGGGCTATTTCCTGATTGATTCGCTCATCCTTCTTTTTTTCATAGAGATTTCTTAATGCCGCAATTTCTTTCTCCCTGGTTTCATCTTCCTTTCTCAGTTGAAGATAACGGTTTTCAAGATCAGCCAGGGCCTGCCGTTTATTTTCAATGGTGGTGCGAAGTGTTTTTATTTTTTCAGCTATTTGCTTGAGGTTCTCTCTTATTTCCTCTTCTTCCCTTTCCCAGGCTTCAACCTGAAGCTTCAGGGTCTGGATTTTCTGGCTCAGGTTTAGTTTTCTCTGTTCAAGGTCCTTAATCTGGCGCTGGACATGTTCTTTCTTCGTCTCCTCAATTTCAACCAGGGCTCTGAGCTCCATCACCTGCTGGGATTGACGGTTAATTTTCTCTTCCTGCTCTTCAAGAGACCGCTCAGCTTCAAGGATTTTTTCTCTGATCAGATTTTCCTCAGCTGTCAGTTCTTCAATTTCTCTTTTGACTGAACTTATTTTTGCTTCCAACTGGACTTTATCCCGGAGAAGAAGCTCCATTTCTCTTTCGAAAAGATTCAGGTTCTGAAGAAGCTGACTTTCCTGCATTTTCAGGCGGGTCTGCTCCTTTTCTAAATCCCTGAGCCTGTTTTCGAGATGAACCAGACGCTTCTTTCCTTCCTCCATTAAATTTTCCATTCTGGTGAGGGCTGCTTCGAGTTCGTTCGACTTTTCCTGGAGTGGAATTAATTCTTTTTCCACCTCAAGCAGCTCGTCGCGGCGCCTCTTTTCTTCTTCTTTCAGGGCGAAAAGCCCCTCTCCTTTTTCTCCTGCCCTGATCAGTCCATTGGCCAGAAGAACTTCTCCCTTCAGGGTGACGAAATTCAGGTCACGATACTTGAGCCAGAGTTCAATGGCGGCTTTGAGATTTCGGACAATGACCGCCTCAGGAAATTCCGCCCATCTTGAAGCTAAGGGCTCGCGGGGATGAAGATTATTCTTGAGCCAGCCTACAATTTCAGGGTGAGAGGGCAAGTCCGGCTTTGAGGCAAGGCTTGAAGGTGGCAGGACAAAGGCGATTCCCTTAAATTCAATTAATTCAGAATCAATCAGGGCTTCAGCGGGAAGAACTGAGGCCCGGGCCGCTTCTCCAAGAAATAGGTCCAGAAAGTGGCCATAACCGGGTTCAGCCTGCAGGAGGTCAATCAACCTGCCGAAGCTTGAAGGCCAGTCTTTCTCCTGCGGCGGAAGCGATTGCTCCATAATCTTTTTCAACGCTTCAATTTCGTAGGCCAGGGCTTCCTTTCTTTTTTGCCGGACTGAAGACCTTTCCCTGGTTTCTTCGAGCTGACTCTGCAAAGCTTCCTTCTCTTTTCTCGCTTTTTCTAAATCCACTTCTTTCCCCTGCTTCTCTTTTTCTGCGGCTTCCATTTCACTTCTGATCTCATTAATTCTGGCCTGAAGCGAATTGAGCTCCTGCGTTGCTTTCTCTATTTGAGCCCGCAGTTTATTTTCCTGTTTTAAAGAGAGTTCGAATTCTTTTTCGAGGCGGCTGAGTTGATTTTTGGCCTCGGTCAGGCTGGCCACTTTCTGCAGATGGTCATCCCGAAGTTTCTGCAGGTCAGCTCCGTTCTGCCGGCGGATCCGATCAAATTCCTCCCACTCTTTTCTGGCCTGATCATAGGCGGCATGCTTTTCCTTAAGGCTTGCTTCGAGTTCAGCTTGCACATTTTTCAGCAGATTCAATTCCTGGTCGAGAATATTTTTTTCTTCTTCGAGCTGGCCGATTTCCTCCAGGGCCTGCTTTTTCCTTTCCTCCAGAAATTCGAGCCTTCTGGTCTGAGTTTCAGCTTCTAGCCGTTGATGCATCCCTTCCAGAGAATGGAGTTCCTCCCGGCCTTTTTCCAGCTGCTGGCTCAGCTCCCATAGTTCCTGGCGGAGAGAGCTTATTTCTTTTTCCATCGTTTTAATTTTAGCCAGGCAAGCCTTTTCTTCTTCCAGGCAATTCTGGTAAGCCAGGTTCGTTTCCTTTTTTTGAGATTCGAGCTGGCTCATTTTTTTCAGATAAAGCAAGCTCCGTAGCTCTCTTATTCTTTCTCTGAGCTGTCGATAACGACGAGCTGCAGCTGCCTGTCGGGCCAGAGAGTTTTTCGTGCGAGCGACCTCAGCGATAATATCTTCAAGGCGGGTTAAATTCTGTTCAGTATCTTCAAGTTTGAGCTGAGCCTGTCTTTTCTTTTCCTTATAAAAAGCAGTGCCAGCAGCTTCCTCCAGAAGCTGCCTTTTTTCCTGGGGCCTGGAGGTCAGGAGAAGGCCAATGCTTCCCTGCTCGATAATGTAATAATCCTTTTCAGCCACCTCTCTTTTCCAGAGAGTATCCTGGATATCCTTGAGCCGGACAGGCTTTCCATTGAGGCGGTATTCGCTTTCGCCCGAGCGAAAGAGACGGTGGCTGATGACCAGCTCCTCGTTGCCTTCCTCGAGGGTCATAATGACTTCAGCCAGGCTCAGGGCAGGCCGGCGATTATTACCATTGAAAATGATATCTTCGGTTTTCTCCCCGCGAAGGGCCTTCTGTCTTACTCCGCCCAGAACCCAGAGAATGGCATCAATTATGTTGCTTTTTCCGGTTCCGTTGGGTCCAACAATAGCCGTAATTCCAGGATGAAAGACAATTTTGGTGCGGTCAGGGAAGGATTTAAAACCATGAATTTCAAGTTTCTTGATAATCATTTAAGTTTAAGTTCAGGTTCATTTTTTACGAGGGTATTTTAATGGAATTTGCTTAATTTGCCAATTGGCCTGATTATTTTCTAAAAAAATCTGGCTTTAAACGGGCTCATGCCTGATCAGGCGAAAAATTCAGCCTGCTCAGCTAAATTGGGGACTCATGGTCGGTGAGCGGGTGGCCAATGGCGCCAATCTTTCCTCGCTTGAGGAAATTTCCTTTTCTCAGGAAGGACTGTGGTGCGGACTGGAGGAAAAAAGGTTAATAAAGGGTTAAGATAATTTAAGATAAGGGAGAGGTGAAAAGACCGAAGTGATGTATTAAAAAAATAGGTTCTTCAGGCTTTTTCCTGGTTCAAGATGAAGGATTTTAGGGCACTCAAAACCCGCTTGAATCCTGGCCAGTTCATCCTTGCAGAGGACAATAAGGAAAATATCCAGAAGAGGCACCCTATTCAGCCTTAACCTGCCTTTAAGGATTTATCTGCGGATTCGGTCGGGGCTATCGGAAAATGAAATTGTTCAGGTCTACCCATTAAAAACCAGGAGGAGCCTCTTTTTATCATAATGATCACAGCTTCCTCCAGAATTGAGCAGAAGGTGGTTTTCCTTCAGCTAAAAAAACTGAAAGGTATCTGATTAGATTAAGAGGCGAGAGACGAAAATTATTAGAACTTGCTTCCAGGCCCCTTGATTTTGCCTCTTTGGCCATCAGGGATTATCTCGATATAGTCGTCACGGAACAGGCATGAGAAAAGGGAAAAGATTTTTGTTGAGGGGAAAAATGTGTGTAGCGACCTTTGTCCAGAGATATCTGGTGAAGAGATATTTGGGCAAAGATATCTGAGGCCCTGATATTTTTGAAGGGGAATCAGGAAAATTCTGGTTGAAAGGGGAAAAA